>ERZ1292644.435-Hain-H14-01um-R2-435-length-29285-cov-7_pt1 | contig 29285 bp, 40 predicted proteins | sample MGYA00564402_ERZ1292644 | MGnify/ENA primary metagenome ERZ1292644 (study PRJEB36523, sample SAMEA6512644) | groundwater metagenome | collected 2019-01-09 | study: AquaDiva: Metagenomics assemblies of 32 groundwater samples
CCCATTGGCTGGTATTTATGCAGGTAGCGACATGAAACCAGAATCCGCCGCCCAGCGCTACACCCGGCAAGCCGGCGAATACACCGGCCCCGTTGTTTTCCTGCCGAGCAAACACCAATGGCGCCCGCTCATCGTCAAGCCGCATCCGGAGCAGGCGCGGATGGACCAGTATCGAACGTATAAGAGTTTGTGGGCATGAGTGTAACCTACGAAAAACCGAAGATCACTAAATCAGATAGCCATACTTCGGACTCGGTTGAGACACACCCCGCTTACGGGCATATTAGCGCCAACAGGGTAAGCGGTCGCGCTTATCTGTACGGCTCGGATTTTGAGCATCAGAACTATGTCAACGTCAGTATTCGGCGCAGTGAATTGCACCGTGGCTTATCGCGTGACTGGCCGTCTGCTCGGGACGAGTTGATTGAAGTAGCGCTGTCGGAAGCTCAATGGGCGACGTTCGTTTCCGCTATGAACATTGGGTTCGGCCCCCAATGCACAATCCAGCATATTGATCGGCAAATGGTGCCGCAGATTCCGCATACCGCGAACACAAAGGCGAAGTTCAAAGTAGAAATGAACGAGAACCTTGCCGAAGCTGGCGAGGCAATCACGGTATTGGAACAGAAGATCAATGAGTCCAAATTGAGCGAGAAGGCGAAGAAAGACCTTCTTTGGCAGGTCACGGTAATATCCAGGAGTTTAGGTGGGAGCGCTGAGTTTATTGGGGAGCAGTTCGGAGAGTATATCGAAAACGTCACCGAACACGCCAAGATTGAGGTCAACGCATACACCACGATGATAATTCAACGCACGGGGCTGACTGCATTGGGGGCAACACAACCGATTATGTTACTGGGGGATGAAAAGCCATGAGCAGCCAATCACAGAAGATACTCGATCGCCTCCTGCTCGGGGAAGTGATTACGCCCCTGTACGCCTTCCAACTGACAGGCAGCTTGTGCGCCCACAGCCGCATTGCTGAGATTCGCTCCTGAGGCTATACGGTACATTGCGAGGTCAAGCACGAGGGCAGGCGCAAGCATGGCGAGTACAGGTTGGCTCAAAAGCAGGAGGCATGATGAAGCGTGAAATGTGGGTTTCTTGGTATTACGGCTATCCAAGACAAAAAAAGGGAGTCACCGTCTGTAATCGAGGCTATTCACGCGCCAAAATGCTGCTCTCAGCGAGAGAATGTACCAAATTTTCGGTTAAGCACTACGTCTGCAAACTAAAAAATCTGCCTCTTGACAAGCGGTAATCCGTAGGTGTAAAACGGTGGTGTCGGCGTGATTGACCGACGCTCACAAAGGATTCGCGTGAATCAAAATCAGACTCTCTCAGCGACCGTCGCCAACGGGCGAGGCACGTTCCTTTGCGTTCCAGATCCGAGCCGGGTTAATCGCCGGCTGGCGGCGGTCCCTCGGTGGGTTTGAAATGTCCGGGGAATGGATCAAGATCGAAATCACCCTGCCAAACAAGCCGGAGGTTATCAGAATCGGGCGAGCGCTCGGCTTATCTCCGGAGGCCGTATGTGGGTACTTAATCCGATTTTGGGGTTGGGCAAGCTCCAATTCTGTAGACGGTTTCGTAACGCAACTAGCGTTACGCGACATTGACATGATCGTAACGCTACCAGGGTTTGCTGATGCCATCGTCGCTGTTGGCTGGCTACGCCAGGAACCAGATACAGACCGTCTAGCACTACCCAATTTTGACCGTCACAACGGAGAATCCGCGAAAAAACGGGGACTTACAGCGAAACGCCAGGAACGTTACCGTAACGCAAATAGTAACGCTGTAGTAACGCAACAACCGTTACCAGAGAAGAGAAGAGAAGAGAAGAATAAAAGCATAGAGGGTACGCGCGCTTCGCGCGGCACCCGCCTCCAAGTGGAAGAGCTTCCTGAAAGCTGGAAGGTGTTTTGCATCACTCGGCGGTCTGATCTCAATCCCGAAAGCGTCTTTGAGCAATTCAAGGACTATTGGGTGGCGATTCCGGGGTCGAAGGGAGTCAAGCTTGATTGGGCCGGAACTTGGCGAAACTGGGTCCGGCGGCAGGACACACTGAAGGGCGGAAATTGGTCTGATCCCGCACCAGCAGCTTGCGCTCGTTGTCATGGTTCCCTGATTGCCGGTCACACCAAGCGCCGCGACGGCTTGGTTTGCAACGAGTGCGAACAGAAATGAAATACACAAAACTAACTGTTAGTGATTTCTCTCAATGGTGTGAGTGGCAGACTCCAATTCATGGTATAGGAAATAAAAACTATCGTCTTGCTTGCTGTGATTGTAATCTCGTTCACGAAATGCAGTTTAGGGTTTTCAAGGACAAGAAGGGGCTATTGAGTGTGAAATTCAGAGTAAAGCGCAACAACAGAGCAACGGCGGCAAAGCGGAGGAAGAATGACCGACATTGAAATTACTGGTCTGTGTGCGGAAGCGATGGGATATGAGATTGTGGACGATTGGCGCGATGGGCAAAGTATCGCAAAAATTCCTCGCGCTGTCGGCGGTATGGGATTTACGCGCAAGTATTGGACGACTTACGCTCCTCTCCACAACGACGCGCAGATGGTGGCGCTAGTGAAGCAGTTTGAAATCACCATAGAAATGACGCAGGATGAATGGTGCGTCGCAATCCGTGGGCAAGGCTATCTTGTCTCGCGTGACCTCAACCGCGCCATCTGCGAATGCGTTGCCAAGATGCAGGCAGCGAAATAATGAACCACATGGCGCGAATACGCGAGCTGCTTTCTGCGAAACCTTCGGCACCCTCGAAAGACTGGGCGCGGAAGCTGCTGGATGACCCGCACGCGACGTATTTGCAGAAGCGCATGGCGAGTGAAGCGTTGCTGCCGAGGATTGGCCAGCGTGAGCGCCAGCCCGGCGAAGATGATGAGGATTGATGCGAAAATTCCCTGAAGCTCACTTAGCTGCTCTGCGTATGCTCGCGGCATACGCAATCGACCCCTATGCCCCGCAATCATGCCGCGATGCTAAGGCCGAACTTGAACGTATTGAATCCGCAGCTCAGGTGCTCGAAGCGGTAACGCCCGAGACGGTTACCTTCCTTTCCGTTGGAACACCTGACGCTGCGGATTGGCAGGGGGATTTGTTCGGATGATCCCAAGAACTGAGGCCGAATTGCGCGACTACAACGCCCGCCTTGCCAAGCTGAAGGCGCAGGGAACGGTCATAACGCACGTTTGCAGCAACGAGGAGGAGGTTCTAGGGTTCGGGCACGCCCAAGCCCAGAAGTCTCCCCCAAAGCCCGGAAAGAGCTACCAGCGGTCAAATCTGGAGGTATTGCTCCAGGACCAGATCGAGAAAGCCGGGCTGCCGGTTCCCAAATACGATGTCTGCTACCTGATCGGCAGCAAGCACCGGTTGGACGTGGCTTGGAAAGACCTGCGCCTGGGTGTCGAGGTTCAGGGCCAGGTACACCGGATCAAGGGCAAGTTCCACGCCGATATCGTCAAGCGCGTTCTCGGGCAGCTCCAGGGTTGGACCGTGCTGGAGGTGGACCGCGAAGCCATTACGAGCGGGAAGGCGATCGAGTGGATAGGGCAACTTTTGAAACGATAACAACGGAGGAAAAATGCAACTGGAATTGATTCAGGGCAAGGTCAAAGAAGCGATGAAAGGCGCGGCATCGCGCGACTTGTGGCAGGTGCCGATTGCGGATCTGCATGTGATCGACGGCTTCAATGTGCGCGCCGACGGGGCCGAGCACCGGGAACACGTTGCCGGAGTTGCCGATTCGATTATTGCGAACGGTTTTTACCAGAACAAGCCGCTCGCTGGCTATGTGGCCCTGCAGGGCGGCAAGCAGGTTATTTACATCACCGATGGGCACTGCCGGCTTGAGGCCGCGCAGGAGGCCATCAAACGTGGCGCCGAGATCAAGGCGCTGCCAGTCGTGGTGAGCCCGAAGGGCACCAGTATTGAGGATCTTACCGTTGGCCTAGTGACGAACAACAGTGGGAAGCCGTTGAGTCAGTACGAGATCGGCCTGGTCTGCAAGCGCCTGGTCGGATTCGGATGGGATTACAAGGAAATTGCCAAGCGGCTGAGCATGACGGTGCAGCGTGTAAGTGATTTGCTCACACTGACGGCGGCGCCCGCGGCCGTGCGCAAGCTCGTAGCCGATGGGACTGTATCGGCTACGCAGGCTATCACCACGATCAAGCGCGAGGGCGACAAGGCAAGCGAAAAGCTCCAAGCCGGAGCGGCGAAAGCCAAGGCGAGCGGAAAAACGAAGGCGACGAAGAAACACATCGATGCGAAACCGACCTACCGCGCCGTCGTGGTCGCATTGTTGGCCTGGGCGAAAGACTCCGGGGCTGCTCGGGATAACGAACTCAAGGCCGTGCTGAAAATGGCAAAAGAGGCGAGCGAATAGGGCGGTTGCTGAAACAATGACCCGCATTTTCCAAGTCCAGGACGAACGCCAGCGCGACATGCTGAGTAAATTTGTCCTGCGCCAGCCTATGCCATTCCAGGCTGAACTCGGGCCGCTCCGGGAGCAGCGCTCGTTGACACAGAATAATCGGCTATGGGCCTTGCACACTCTCGCCTCAAACGTGACCGGCTATACGCCGGATGAAATGCACGAGCACGCCCTATGCAAACACTTTGGCTATACCGAAGTGCCGCGCACTGATCCGATAAGTGGGGCTGGCGTCACGGTTCGGATTCCGCTGAAACGATCGAGCACAAGGGACAAAAAGGAATTCGCCGCCTTCATGGAGGCGACGGAAATATGGTACGGAACTGAATTCGGGGTGTGGCTCGAATGACAACGAAGGTACTCTGCACCCAACGCCATTGCGGGTGGCACGGAATCATTGATGAAGTATTACACGCGCAGAATCCGTTTGATCCGATCGAAGGGATCCTGGGTTGCCCTAGTTGCAAGGGGATAGATACATTGATCAATGCATGTGATGAGCAGGACTGTTGGGCACCCTATTCATGCGGCACGCCAACACCTACCGGATATCGGAGTACGTGCGGAAAGCATCGACCGAAAGAGGCGGCATGATGCCTATCAAGCCTGAAAACGCTGCGCGCTACCCGAAACACTGGAAAGAGATCCGGCAGGAAATTCTTGAACGCGCTGGGCACAAGTGTGAGCAGTGCGGCGTGCCCAATTATTGGTACAGATGCCGGGATACTGGCCATGTTAGCCAACTCAAGAGGGAGGATCTCGATCAGACCTATATTGTCCTGACCATCGCTCACCGTGACCACGTACCGGAGAACGTCGGCACTGCGGGCAATCGCCCGAATCTAGCCGCGTGGTGTCAGAAATGTCATCTTGCCTACGACCACGACCACCACATGCGCAACGCCCATGCAACGCGGCGCAATCGCAAGGCTGCGAAGGATCTATTCGCATGACGTGGAATAATCTTCGATGGGGTATTGAATTTTACGGTGCCGATGGCAAGCCGATTATGATCGGTAGCCTGTGGCTGAACCAAACACCACACCCATATCCAGGTGAGCCACAACGAGCGCTGCTATTCATGACCCGGAAACAGGCAAGGGATTTTTGTGCTGAACGACACGCGATTTTTGCCGGTTGGCCGTATGGCTGCAAACAATGGCGATTAAAGCCAGTCCGTGTCCGTGAGACGGTGCGCAAGGTATGACCCGCGCCGAATCCGAGTTTCAATCTAAGGTGCGCGAACTGGGCTGCATTTGTTGCCTCAAATTCTTGCACGTATTTTCTCCCTGTTCTATTCATCACATGCTCAATGGCGCGAATCGGCGCATGGGTGAAATGTTTGTGCTCGGGCTGTGCCGCTATCACCATCAAGGGGGCTGCAATAATGAGCTGTACGTCTCGCGTCATCCGTGGCGTAAGGCATTCGTGGAAAGGTATGGAACCGAGGCCGAATTGCTGGCGCAGACTCGACGGCTGGTTGCGTATGCGCGGGAGTTGGCCGGGTGAAGTGGTCTGAGCCCATGATCGCCCGCCGTCTCGCACGCGAGATATTTCAGCGTAAATGCATCGTCATGGTGCCGAACTGCTCGTGGACGGGTAATGAATGCGACCTGCTCGTCGTCACCATGGACCTGCGCATTATAGACGTCGAAGTCAAGATCAGCCGCGCCGACCTGCGGCTAGACGCCAAAAAGGACAAGTGGTGGCACCGGCTGACATGGTCCGGGCCCGGCCGCACTTATTTGCGGGCAGGAGGCGGTAGGACCACAGGCGGGGCAGGGATAGCCCAGTTCGCCCCCACCTTGATCGCCCCCTTGATGCGCCCCTGGACGCACAGGACCTTGATGCGGGAGCGGTCCAGGTGCAGGGCCTCGGCGGCTTGGGTGGCGCTGAGGAGTTTCATACGGCCTCCTCATGAATACGCTCGATCCATTCCGCCTCGGGGGTGTCTCCGCCAGCAAACTCGGCATCCTCGCAGTCGGACTCATTGACTACGATGCAGGTAATGATGGTTTCCCCGGCGGCCTTCATGCCCATCACCCTATGGTGACCATCGATTATGTCGTAATAGTGCCCGCCGTTTTCAATCTCAATGCGCTCCACGATGAGTGGACGCTCGGCGCCGTCCCGGAGGGCGGTCTGCTCTCTGGTGAGGCCCCACCGTAGGTCTGTGATCGGGAGTTTTTTTGTGTCCATGAGTAGAGTATAGCCGTCTGGCTATAGATATCAAGACCTAAATTGTAACAGTTGCAAATCCGCTAGAGTCTGCTAGACTGAGCCGCATCTTTACCTCCTGTTGTGGGGATACGCTCCCCATCGCGGGCACCCTCCTACGGGTGACTAAGTTAATGGCTAGTGCCGAACAGAGGCCGGGGCACCATCCCTGGCCTCACCTTTTGGCGACTTGCTTTTCGTCAAACTCCATCCTGTCTTTCGTTGGTTCGGATCGCGCTGAGACACTACCCGGCCTAGGGTTCCCTTGCAAATTCCTCAGAAAGGCGCATAATTTCCGGCGTCTGATCCAAAGGGCGCCGGATGGCAGAGAAGAAAAAGCTGTGGCCAGCAGATAAGGTCGAGCTGCGCGAGGCCTTGGTTTCAGAGCAGGCCATGAAATACCACTTCTGGCTTGGTGTGGTAATTCCTACCCGTGCGCCCCATGTTTCACGACGCACATTAGGTTCCACGCATGAGAATTAGACGCCAAAAAGGGCTAGGGCTGTGCAGCCGTTGTGGGAATCCGCGCGATCGTGTGCGGCAACGATATTGCAAGGCCTGTCACGCCACCTACATGAGAGAGACTAGGCCGAAACATTCTGGTCTTCCTGCCGAACAAAAAAGAAAAGCAAACGCTAGGGCATATGCGAACGTATATCAGCGGCGCGGTGTATTGAAGGCGAAGTCGTGTGAAGTGTGCGCCGCAGACGCACAGAAGCATCACGAGGATTATGGCAGACCTCTAGATGTTCGATGGCTTTGTAGGATACATCATCTTCAGATTCACAAAGATCAATGCCCCGACTGACCCCTCGCCAACGGATGAGCGCCCGGGCCTATTTCGAGGCCGGGGCAAGCCAGACGGCGACGGCAGAGAAATTTGGGGTGTCTCGTGCCGCGGTTCAGAAGTGGATTGAGGCCGAAGGCTGGGTGCAGGATTTGGAGGAATTGATCCGCCGGAAAGTGGCGGAGAAAAGTGGCGGATTGGTTGCAGGTGGCGACCCGCAAAAAATCGCCCAGTCAATCGATGCAGAAGCCGAGCGACGCCTGAAGATCAGCCGGCGGCATGAGCAACTTGTGGCGCAGGCCACCGCATTGCAGCAACAGGCGATCGGGACTGGCCCGGATGGCAAGACTATGTCGCCAAACTTCGATCTGCAGAAGTCGGCCAAGATCAACTCCGAAACCATCCAAATCTTGATCGGGCTGGAGCGGAAGATCCATCGGCTTGAAGATGCCCCGCTGCCAGGTGAGGCAGTGCGGACCGTATTCTACATACCCGAAAATGGGCGTTAGCGAAAAGATCCGCGAAGTGCGGCCGCAAAGGGGGCCGCAGGAAATGTTTCTTGCGACGCCGGCAGACATAGCGATATTCGGGGGGGCTGCCTTCAGCGGCAAAACCTATGCGCTGCTCATGGAGCCCACCAGGCATATCAGGAATAGGCTATTCTCGGCTGTGATCTTCCGGCGTGAGACCCCGCAAATCACGAATCCAGGCGCCCTCTGGGACGAGGCGATGAAACTCTACCCAACAGCAGGCGCTGAGCCGCTGCCGAGCCGGCTTGAGTTCAGATTTCAGTCAGGGGCCAAGGTCAAGTTCGCCCATCTTGAGCGCGAGAATGATGTCCTCGCCTGGGATGGCGCCCAGATACCGTTGATCTGTTTCGACCAGCTTGAACACTTCGAGCGGTCTCAATTTTTCTACCTCCTATCTCGGAATCGCTCGGATTCCGGGGTGGCACCATATATTCGCGCGACCTGCAACCCAAACGCTGATTCCTGGCTGGCTGAATTCATTGCCTGGTGGATCGATCAAGCTACCGGCTACCCGATCCCAGAGCGTGCCGGCGTGATTCGCTGGTTTGTCCGTGATGGCGATCTGATCATTTGGGCGGATACGCGGGCTGAACTGCTGGCGCGCAACCCGGAGGATGATCCGAAGTCGGTGACCTTCATCCCAGGGACGATATTCGACAACAAGATTGGGATGGCAAACGATTCAAAGTATCTCGGAAACCTGAAGGCACTCGGACGCGTGGAACGAGAACGGCTGCTCGGGGGCAATTGGAAGATTCGACCGGCAGCTGGGCTTCTATTCCAACGGGAATGGTGCCCGGCATTGGATATCGCACCTGAGCGCGCGCTTGAGGCTGTGGTGCGGGGGTGGGACCTGGCAGCGACACAAAAGACCGAGGGTAATTCTCCGGCATGGACGGTTGGTGTAAAACTGGGGCGTTATCGGCATACAAAACGTTTCTGTGTGCTCGATGTGCGTCGCGCGCAGGTGAGCCCGGCGAAGGTTGAGGAATTGATTTTGCGCACGGCGCAGGCGGACGGGCGTGCTGTGGCAGTTGCCATTAGACAAGATCCAGGCCAGGCCGGCAAAGCACAAGTGACCGTGTTGGTGAAGTTGCTGGCGGGATTTACAATCTATTCATCCTCTGAGACCGGTGATAAAGCGACTCGCTTCGGCCCGTTCTCCGCCCAATGTGAACATGGTAATGTGGACATTGTGCGCGGCGCGTGGTATGACGCCTATTGCACATCACTGGAATCATTCCCGGATGGGAAGGTGAAGGACGATGCGGATGCGTCTTCGACGGCTTTTGAGCGATTGTGTGGGTTTGCTGGTGAGATCAACGTGACGCAAGGCTCGGAAGTGGCGGAAGCTGCTGCAATCGGATCTGGTGACGGGTCGCCCTGGGGGATGTATGCGAACGGGTGAGAGGGAATGAATCATGGCTGACCGCTCGTTGTGGCAAGGCATTGTTTCCTCATTGTGGCCGTTCGGTGCGCAGCGCGAGGAGCCACTGAAGGCGAATGAGCGGATGATGCGCGACGCGCAAGCGTTCGTGGACCCTTCGAGGTTGTTTGGAGGGAAGCTCTCGACGCCATACAACCCGTCGGTGCTCGTGACGCGCAAGGGGCTGAACGTCTTCGACCAGATGAAAGTGGACGAGCAAGTGAAAGCGGCTCTGCTGTTCAAGAAGCACGCTGCGCTCGCCGCTGGATGGGAAGTGGTGAGCCCAGGGGACGAGGACGAGGAGTGGGAAGTCACGGAGTTCGTGCGCGATGTGATCACGGCAGTTCCTGGTGGTGCTGTGAGGTTGTTTAGATCAGTGCTACTCGGGTTAGACTACGGCTATTCGATCACGGAAAAAGTGGTTGTGGAAAGTGAGATCGGCTCGACCGCCGGAAAGCTCGTACTTGGTCGCGCGGTATCGGTGAAGCCGCATTATTTGGATTTCCAGGTGGACGCGCATGGGCAGGTACTCGCGCTGCTGCAAAAATATGTGCCGGGGCAGGAAACATTGGAGTTCTCGCCTGACAAGTTCATCGTCTACACACATGATCAGGAGTTCGAGAACCCGTACGGGCGCTCAGACCTTGAGGCGGCGTACCGCGCGTGGTGGGTGAAGGACAACGCTTATAAATGGTTCGCAGTGGCGCTGGAGCGTTACGGGATGCCGCCTTTGTTTCTGCTCTACAACCCGAACGACTACCAGGGCGGGCAGGTTGAGGAACTCAAGAAGGTGGTCAAGAACATCCAGAACGCCACCATGGGCGTCATCCCGCGCGGATCGAAAGAGGGGCTGGAGTTCTGGAGCGCCGCGCTGGGTGGACAGGCGAAAGACGTGTTCCTCGCCGCGCTGTCACGCTTCGATGCGGACATCGGCAAGGCGTTGCTGCAGCCGTCTCTGACGGGGTTCTCTGGCGAAGGCGGGAAGGGCGAAGCGCGTGGATCGCTCGCGCGGGCAAACATTCATTGGAAGGCGTTCCTGTACGTCGTCGAGGAGTTACAGCGCTCGCTGGCCACGGTAATAAATGAACAGTTGGTGCGACAATTGTGCGATCTGAACTTTCCGAACTTGCAATCGTACCCGATCTTCCGGTTTGCGCGGCTGGACGACGAGCTGCAACTGGAGTTGTTCAAGACCTGGGAGGCGCTGGTGGTGGGCAAGGTCGTGAACCAGATCACTGACGATGAAACTCACATTCGTGCCGCGCTCGGGTTTCCTGAGAATGAAGACCCCAAGGAACTGAAGCAGCCGGAGGCCGTCGCGCCTGGGGCTGGTGGTGGATTCGGCAAGAAGGACAGGATCAAAGGCATTCAGGACGAGATGGTGTTCGAGATCTCCGACGAAATGCGCACGTTCGCGCAAGAGCACGGCGGGAAGTGGCAGGAGATGGATGGGGAGACAGTCTGCGTCGGAATGAAACGCGAAGATTCTGACAAATTGGAAGATCTCCCAAAACAATTGAGCGCTCTGCAGACTACAATCGAATGGTTGGACACTGTGGATCGCGCTGTAGAGCAACGCGACACAATTCGACAACGGATGGAGCGCTTGCTTTTAACGATTGAAGATTCCGTGGAACACAAAGCAGTGGCTGCGCTCGGCGAAATTGCGACGCGGTTCGAGGGTGCTGCGGAGCGCGTCGCAACGATGGTCAACGAGGAAACGCAAGATCAATTCTCTATCGCGCAGCAGGAACTACGCGCCACGTTGGTAGAAATGGTGACTCAGGTGAGGGCTGCAGCGAAGCGTCCACGTGCCGCGCGTCGCGATCCGAAGACCGGAGATTGGAAGTTCGATTATGGCAAGGACTAAACTTTCCCCACTAGGGCGAACGCTAACTGCGCGAGCTGTAACCGCAGCAGTGATGCGGTTGAGATTGCTCGACGGGAATGGAGAGCTACTTGCGGAGCTGCCGGCTATCGCTGACGGCGGAGTGAAGGACGGGCGCGCAACACTAAGGTTCGCGGACTCTCTTGGGCAACGCATGGGCGATCCGAAGTTGGGGCAATGTGTGACGACGAATGGCGACGTGGTATTTGATGTGGACGTTGGCCCGGTGGTTGCGAAAGGCAAGACGGGTGCAGCGCTGCAACTCGACCCATGGCGGGTGTTTCCGCACGGCACGGTGAGTGTGCCGGAAATGATTTATGAGCAGCCGGAATAGCTAGTGCAAAGATAAGATGATCGACTGGAAAATTTATTATGGCGATAATTCGACCTATTCGAACGAGGACGGTTCGCCCGAGTTTGCCCCCTGTACTCGCGTAATCTGCGTTGCGTTTTATGATGAGGACAATCGGCGCAAGATCTGCCACCAAGCCGATTACTACTTGTGGGGTGACAACCGATGGTACTCGGCTGACATCAGCGGCTTTATGCAGTACATGCAAGAGCCTGGAATCAAGATCGTGAAGTTCGGGCGCGAGATTGGCGATCTGAACTATCGAGCGATCATGGGGAAGGCTCTGAATAACGACCTCCCGCTTGCCAGAGGCGCTCCGTGACCTGCCCGGCATCATTTACGCAAGTTACCTTCCGGGGGCGTAATGACGACGGCAACGAGACGACCGCGACGTGGAAGGATGTGGCGGGTGCGGATTGGACGCAGAAGGTTGACACTAATTTCCGCATCCGGTTTGTCATTCAGGAGGGCGCGAACTGCGCCGGCAACAACAAGGTCTGGCGCCTGCAATACAACCTCGCTGGCGCGGGGTGGGTGGATTGCAGCGCATCGTCAATCGTGGTGTGGGCTTCCGCTTCCGGTAATCTCGCGGATGGCGCGGCCACCACGGATCAGCTCGCCGGCACCGGAACGTTCCAGGGCGGCTCTCCAACCACGGGCGGATTTGATGAAGGCGATTGCAACGCTGGCGGCGCCTCGATGGACTTGGCGGCGCTGGGGCATTGCGAGCCCGAATTCTGCGTGCAGATACGATCCGCCGATGTCACCAACGGACAGACGTTGCAGTTGCGCGTCACGGATGCCGGTACGGCGATTGCGGCCTATACTGATACGCCGACAATCACTGTCAACGAACCTTCAGCGGCAATCTCCGGCACGATCACCGCCAGCGTTAATGAAGCCGATATTGTAACAGGCGGCAAGACGCTCATCATCACGTTGACCGGGGACACATGGATAGCCGCAGGAGCCGCTTCTTTCGATCTTCAGCGAGACGAGATTATCGCAGGATGTACCTCGGCGCAGTCTGAGGCGCTGGGCTGGAATTTAGTCCCGAAGGCGCTGCAAACCCTCGGGCCTGTAGTCAGGACAAGCGATACTATCGTTACGATTACCTGGGATGCGTTTGCTACTTACAACATCACGGCGAACGAGACGATCACGGTAACGGTGCCCTCCACTGCCACGGTCGGGGCAAATACTCTTGTCGCTACGCCGACATTCACGGTGGCGTTCACGGCGGCAGCGACTGATATCGGCGCGCAATTCGTGATGATTCCCGATGCGATGGGGATAGATGGCAATCAGATGATCTTGGGCGGCGGCGGATTAAGGAATATGTAAATGGCTATTTATGTACCTCCTAAAATCAACACGATTTATATCTTCTACATTAGTCTTGTGTCTCAGGCCAATACGAAGATATTCCAGGTTAACCCGACACTGGCGGCCGCTGATTTCAACGTAGCGACCGATGACGGCGCTCCGGCTGCACTTGGCACGACCCCGGTAATCGACGCCGACTTTACGCGACGGGTCAAGGTCACGCTGTCTGCTGCCGAGATGAACGGCGGCAATGTCACGTTCATTGCTTCGGACAATGCAGGCGCTGAATGGTGCGACTTAACGATCAACATCCAGACCAGCGCGAGGCAGATTGACGATCTGGCGTTCCCGGTCACGAGCGGGCGCGGGCTTGATGTGACCGCAACCGGGGCAGCGGGGGTCGATTGGGCAAACGTCGAGAATCCAACGACCGCCCTTGCTCTTACCGGAACGACCATTGCCGTCACGCAAAAGGTGGACGTTGACACGATCAAGACGAATCCGGTTGTGAATGCCGGAACGATTACCTTCCCGACTACCGCAACGCTTGCCAGCACGACCAACATCACGGCGGGAACGATAGCTACGGTAACGAACCTGACGAACGCGCCCACGGCTGGCGACCTGACGGCGACGATGAAAACGTCAGTCACCACGGCGGTTCCTACGGCGGCGGTAAATGCTGCTGCGGTATGGGACTTGGACGCAACGACGCATCAGACTCAGGGCACATTCGGGCAGGCGATCGGTGATCCAGTAGCCGATGCGAATACGATCTATGGTGCAGTTGTCACCGGGGCCGCAGGCGCGACCGTGGCGGCGGACATCATAGCGGTGAAGGCCGATACCGCTGCGATTCTGCTAGATACTGCTGAGATCGGTGTTGCAGGCGCAGGACTTACCAACATTGGAACCATTGCAACGGTCACAAATCTGACCAATTTACCGGCTACTGCGGCATTGGAAGCGACCCTGACGGCGATGAAGGGGGCAACGTTCACGGGCGCGACAGATAGTCTTGAGGCGATCAGGGATCGTGGTGATGCTGCATGGATTACGGCTACAGGATTTGCGACACCGACAAATATAACAGCCGGTACGATAACGACGGTAACAAATCTCACCACGAATAACGACAAGACCGGATACGCTCTCTCTGCCGCTGGCGTACAGGCTATTTGGGATGCGTTGACTTCTGCGTTGACTACTGTCGGCAGCATCGGCAAAAAGTTGGCCGATTGGGTCATTGGGACAACGCAGACTGCGGACGTTGCGGCAGTCAAAACGCAGACAGACAAGCTGACTTTCACTGTGGCCAACCAGGTTGATGCCAACATTCAGAGTGTGAACGATGTTACCGTAACCGGGAACGGTCAGACCGGGACTGAGTGGAATCCGTAAATGGCATCTTCCTGGGGAACTAGTTGGGGAACGTCCTGGGCAGATAGTTGGGGTTCTGTTGCTGAAGCTCCAGATTCACAATCGACGGTCGTTCAACCATCTGGTGCGCTCGGCTTGCATCATGTGCCGTTTGTGCGTCGTCGGCAGGTGGCGGTGGTCGCGCATGCGATCGCTTCACCTGCGCAGGCGTCCGGGGTCGGCGTTGCGCGCGCGTTCACGTTCGGGGCTGGGACGGCGACGGCGCCCAGCGCTCGCGTCTTCGGGCGTGGGAGCGGGTATCGTGAAGAGGATGACTTAAAGGTGTTGCTGGAGGCGGTGTGACGCAGGTGCTAGCGCGGATGCGAGTGCTCGCTCGGGCGGATGCGGCGGGGCGGGTGTATGCGTTCGATCCAAATCAGCCACGGGATCAGGATGGAAAGTGGACTCTAGTTGGTAGTGGCGTCGTTGAAGTTGGTGGATATACGCGCAGACCTGTACGTGAGAAATTGCAGATTCAGCGTGATCTTCATGCGGAGTTGGACAGGCTGTCACAGAATCCGATGATTCAGCGATCGTTGGATCAACTGGAGAGGATCTACGTCCATACTGAAATTGGGCACAACGAGCATCCTGTTGGGGTATTCATTCCAGCAGGCACATTAATAAAAGGTGGTGAACGGATATTGATTGGCGACAGAATAAACTTATATCCGTACATGAGAGGCAATGGTGGCAAACTTGTCGCAGAGCCAAAAGGGGTTCCTGCATTATTTTCAGATTACATAGGTCAATACTCTGTACGTGGGGTTGTGCGCCATGAAGTTGGTCATCTAGTTCATTGGAAACTGCCTGGTGGGAAAGATAACGCAGAATGGCAACAGGTGTACGATCGGATAGCGAATGATTCAAACAGATATCCTGTTGGCAATCGTGAAAGTTTTTCAGCGCGAGGATGGTCGAGAGTTTCTGGATACGCCACCGCGAATGCACAGGAGGCGTTTGCAGAATCTTTCACCTATTACACACATCCCGATTACCGATCTGGTCGCTTGCCGAAGGAGGTGGAGACCTTTTTGGACAAGCACATTGGGCGTCAAGGGCTTGAAAGGCGTGAGTATAAACTGTCGAAGTATGTAGAAGTATGGTTCGGGGAACCGAGTGTCGGTTGGGTGCGAGCGGATGTTGAAGAAAGCGGCACAGAAATTCGATATTTTGCGCTCAAGCAATACCCTCTCGCCTTCGAACGTATTGGCAAGACGCTCGACGCGCTGGAGTCCGCGTCCAAGGCCGAGCTTTCCGCCGAGCTGCGCCGGGTGCGTGCGGATCTGGCGCAGAAGCTGAAAGGCGCGAAGTCCCCGAAGGAGTTCAAGACCCTGCCGCGCCGCGCCGAGCTGGAAGCCGCCGTGCGCGCGATGCTCGACCGGGCGCATGCGGCTGGGGGAGAGGCGATCCGGGACGAGGTGCCGAAGGCGTATGCTACTTCCTCTTTCACCCCTCGCTCTGCCGTGGGGTGGCTCGCGCAGGCAGCGTTCTGGATCACGGACGTTCTCTCCGATGACCTTCTGTCCGAGGCGCAGGGCATCCTGGTGAACGGGCTGAAGACCGGGAAACCGGCGAGCGTGATGATGACGGAACTGTTCGAGGCGTTTGTGCCATATCTCGGGTCGAGAGTCGGCGAAGAGGTGATCACGGCGCATCGCCTGGAAACCATCGTGCGCACCAACACCACCACTGCGTACAACCACGGGCGCCTGACTGAGATCCTAGGTGCTGACGTAGCAAAATTCGTAGATGGAGTTCGGTGGTCCTCAATTTTGGATGAACGTACAACTCCCGTTTGCATTTTTTTAGACGGAAAGACGTTCATATTACCTGCTGGAGCAAAGTATCGTGGGTTGCCAGCAACGCCTATAGCTGATTTGGAGGCATTGCTGCCGCCTCGACATTACCAATGTCGCAGCCTTATTGTTCCGATCGTGGTCGGTTCCCAGATAAACCCAGAGGACGTGATCACGGCGGACGAGATAGCGCGGGCGAAAGAGCTTTCCGGCGCAGGGTTCATGCAGCGCGGCGCGTTCCGGAATTATGGCGGAGTCGAGGATGCTCAACTCTTAGCGGCTCGTGCCGCGCTGCTGTCGGCGCAGATGGAATTGAATGCAATCAAATGATTGAGGTCGCATTCCTTGCGCTCTTGCTCCTGTGGCTGGGATTCAACTGGCTTGCCCCATTCACATTGCTCATTCGAGCGGAACCGATGAGCGCAGGGCGTGTTGCGTCGGATCTTGCTATACATGCGCGTGCGGCGGGCGCGAGATTGTACACGGCACGATTGGAACACCCAGGTGGATTCTCTGTACTCGCGTGGCCGTTGCGGCTAGTGATCTTCGATAGAGACTCGCTTGCTCTTACCCCCGCCTGGGCGTGGAGGTTTCTGATAGCTCACGAACTCGGACACTGTGCGCTGGGACATTTGCAAGCGCGGTGGTTGCTCACGGTCACTGGGTTATGCTTGCTGCCGGCAGGACGTCGTTGGCTGGTTGAAATGGAGCACGAAGCAGATGCATACGCGGAGCGGCTGACAGGTCTGTCCGCCGAATCTTTTCATCAACCAGAAGGAGTCAACGCATGAAGACGTTGCTTGAGAAAGCGCAAGCGCTGTTCGCGTTATCGCGAGATTGGTTTGCGGGAAAGGAAAAGGAACTGCATCAAGGTTCTGCCGCGCTGCATGTGGCAATGGCTGAGGAGTTGGAGGCATTGTGTAAACGCATTGAAGCGCTGGAAAGTATTAAGGATGACAAGCGGTCGGTGTCGCTATGACTATCAAGCGCAGAGGTTTCCTCCAGATGTTGTTCGGTGCGCCAGCCGCAGCCGCGTTGCCAGTGTCGGCGTTTTCCAAAGGGTTGATCAAGCACGTTGATCCGCCGCTAGCAAAAAGCGCAGCGCCGGTTACTGATGTTCGCACAAACCTCACCGCTGTCCATTCGCATCAACGTTATGATGAGAACTGGGGTGAGGTTCAGTTCAAGGAATCGAAATGAGCAAGATCTCTGTGATTTTGCCCTTGCTCGCGCCGACACCGTTCTTGCGCAACTTGGCCGAGTTCACGATCAAGACCCTGCGCCTGCACGCGGATGACCCGAGTTTCGAGTTGGTCGTGGCAGAAGCGGCGGGTGATTATTTCAAGAATTTCTGTAGGAAAGAAAGTGACTCGTATGGCACTCTGATTGATGAGTACCTGAATTTTGTCCCGCCCATCGGCAGTATTCGTGAGACCAACGCAGCGGTGGACGCAGCCTCCGGAGAGTTCATCGTCTACACGGGCAGCGACGTGATCGTTCCGCAAGGGTGGGATACGGAGCTGCTGCGGGTCTTCGAAGAGCGACCGAAGGACTGCGGTATCGCGAGCCTTTCCGCGCACGAACCGGGCGCAACGATCGGGCCGCGTGGGCCGTTGGATATGATCGTGGAGGGGATGTATTCCCCGTTCAATATGTTCCGCCGTGGGTGGCGGTATGACGAGGCATACCTGCGGGTCTATCAGGATTCCGACCTCGTGATGCGGATGTACGGTGCCGGGTTGCGGGCGTTCCGTAGCTGCCGCAAGCATGTGCATCACCTCGGCAGCATGACCACCCCTGCGATCAATGATTCGGTTGGGCACGATCTGCAACTCGCCAAGGATGAACGGTTGTTTTATCGCCGCTGGGGCAAGTCGCCACTAGCGATGTTCGCGATGATCCGGCGGGGGCAGCAGACCTATGGCTCTGAGCACGACGGGTGGGTGCAGCCGATTCACCTGCACTACGACGCGAATACCCCTGAATGACACGCGCTGTAGACCTGCTGCTCATCAATCCTGGCAACCGCCTGGAGCAATTCGCGGGACTGTCGCCGCTCGCCACGGTGGCGCAGCCGTTGGGGATCGCGCTGATGGCGGCGTGGGTGCGGGAGCGCGGGGTGAGCGTGGCGGTAATCGATGCAGAGGCGCTGGAATTGACCCCGGAACAGACCGTGGACTTGGCGATCGCGGAGTACGATCCGCTGTTCGTCGGGTTGTCCGCATTCACTACGAAGATGACCGCAGCGGGCGCGGTGCTCGGGGAAGTGAAGCGACGGATGCCGGGGGTGCTGACGCTCGCCGGTGGGCATCATCCTTCCGCGATCCCTGAGCAGACGTTGCGCGAAGAGGCGGCCGATTTCGTGATTAAAGGGGAAGGGTTCGCCCCGGTGACGGAACTCGTGAAGCGGTATAAGCGCAAGATCCGTATCGCGGCAGATATTCGCGGGGTGTGGTACTTGAACCGCGACGGTTTCGCGCACGACGGCGGGCAGGCGCCTGGGGTCAACAGTCTGGACGAGTTGCCGATGGCCGCGTGGGATTTGCTGCCCATGGACCGATACCGCGCGCATCACTGGCAGATGTGGAACCGCTGGGACCAGGACATGAGCCGGTTCGCGTTGATGTACACATCGCTGGGGTGCCCGTTCTCGTGCAACTACTGTTCGGTGAACGTGGTGTACGAGAAGCGCAAGATCCGTTACCGCACCCCGGCGCTGGTGGTGGATGAATTTGAGCACCTGATCAAGGAGTATGGCATCCAACACTTCGAGATCATTGACGACACCTTCACCGTCAATCGTCATCACGTCGAAGCTCTTTGCGACGAGATCGTGCGTCGCGGGCTGGGCGAGAAGATTAATGCGTGGTGTTTCTCGCGCGTGGACCGAGCGGACCCGAGGTTTCTGTCGAAGATGAAGCGCGCGGGGATCAACTGGGTCTTCATGGGTTTGGAGTCCGGCAACGATACCGTGTTGCTCGGCGTGAGCAAGGGTCAGACCGTGGCCGACATCCGCGTCGCGGTGGACACTGTGCAGGCTGCGGGGATCCACGTCGGTGGGAATTTCGTGTTCGGCCTGCCCGAGGACACACACGAGTCGATGCAGTCCACGCTCGATCTGGCGAAGGAGCTGAACACGGAGTACGCGAATTTTTTCATCATGATGGCTTACCCCGGCGCGGAGATGCGGGAGGCGGTGGTTTGCTCAGGGGCGGAACTGCCGAAGAAGTGGTCGCAGTATGGCTTTTTCGCCCCGGACTCGTTGCCGCTGGCGAACGCCACCATCAGCTCGCGCCAGATTCTCACGTTTCGGGATAACGCCTTCCGCGAGTATTTCGGCAGCGAGCGGTATCAGAGCATGATCGCTGAGAAGTTCGGAGTCGAGACGCTCACATTTTTGCGCGAACAGGTGCTGAGCAAGCGCATCGAGAGGATTTCGGTGTGAAGACTCAATGTGAAGATTGCGCACGACCATATGGCGACGAGGCCGGATTCCCCGATCTCATCATTCCATTTTGGGCGTGGAAACAGATTTCTCCTTCCGGAGATGATGGTGGTTTGTTGTGCCCGAGCTGCATTTGCAAGAGATTGCAGGACAAAGGCATTAGATGCGAGGGGGCTTTTGCGTCCGGTCCGATAATTTCAGTCTCGAATCCAACTATGAATGTCATGCGGCGTGTTGAGAATATAGAGCTTGCAATTGAGGGGCGTGATAATCATTGGCGGGGTGTACGTGCGTTGTTGGAACCTGAAGTATGAAAGACCTTTCCATCATCCTGATCGACTGGAGCGTGCGGGAGCGGTTTCACGCGGTGGAATGGCTCGCGCAGCAGTCCGTCGCGCGCGAGCGGTACGAAATCATTTGGGTCGAGCTGCGTGATCGCGTCGTGCCGCAGGTCGCCGAACGCGTGGACCATCTGCTCACTCTCAACAACACCGAGCCTCTTTACCATAAGCACAAAGCGATCAATGCCGGACTCGCGCGAGCTTCCGGGCACATCGTAACGATGGGCGATTCAGACGCGGTGTTTCCACCGGAGTTTGTGGAGTCGGTGATCGAGGGGTTTAGGGAACGCAAGGTGCTTATGCATCAGGAGCGGCGTTTCGGCATCTCGTATCCAGACGATGGCGTTTCGATCGAGCAGATAAGGAAAATACCATTTACCGGCGCCGTCCCGAACACGAGCGCTTGCACTTCCATGCTGCGCCGGGACGCGATCGGGTTCGGAGGCGTGGACGAGCACGAGTGTTATCGTGGGATCGTTTCCGGGCAGTTTGAGTTGGTGTGGAGGCTGGTGAATTCTGGGGTGCCGGAGGTGTGGCACGAGGAGGTGTTCATCTATCATTTTCACCACCCTCTTGCGAACGATCGAGAGCGCACCATGGATCAGCGCAGCCCGTTGTCCGAGGACGAGGAAATGCACAACCTCGCTGGAGTGGCCGCGTTCCGTGAAGGGCGGCTGCTGCCGTTGGTGGAAAACGCGGAGATTTATCGTCTGCGCATGGCGCAGCGCATCATCGGGTCTGATTTTGAGCGGGGATATTCGAAGTGAACCTTTACCCGCGCCCGGTGCGTGATATTCATCAGATCGAGTTGACCACGCGATGCAACTTGCGCTGTCGGTATTGCCCCAGTCCGCAGAAGCTGCGTCCGCACGAGGACATGACTTGGGAGACGTTCGAGGCGGCGCTGGACGTGGTGAAATTCTTTGTGAAGCAAGGCACGCAGACTGAGCTTTCGCTGACCGGGATCGGGGAATCGCTCATGCATCCTCGGTTTTTCGAGGCTGTGGCCGCAGCGCGAACGACTATTGGGCCGAATCGACCTTTGATTGTGACTACTAACGGATTGCTTCTCGACGATGCTGCGTGTCAAACGCTGAAAGAGTTCTACCCGCAAGTGTTCATCTCCCTGCATCGTCCGGAAAAAGCAGGTCCTGCGATTGAGGCTGCACGGCGCGCGGGCATCTTTCGTGGTGCGAATCCAGCTCCTTCGATCTCGGCGTTCGATTGGGCTGGACAGGTGAAATGGTTTGTATCAGCGCCGCGAACACCATGTGATTATTTGCGGCAGGGGTGGGGTGTGGTGCTGGTGGACGGGCGCATTACGACCTGTTGCATGGATGCCACGGGGGGCGGAACATTCGGCACGGTGTGGGACAATCCGGAGACGCTGCGCATGAGCCCATTTTCGTTATGTAATTCGTGCCATATGACACCACCATGATGAAGGGAGTGGCATGAATTGCGGTAAATGTGGCGCAGATGCGCAAGTTGTGGACGTGGGTTCCGCGTCTGGCCGCAAGACATTTCGTTGTCCGAAGTGCGGTGTCCAGTGGCGCGAGAAGGCACCAGAAAAGAATCCGGCTGCGGTTGCGTTGGGGTCTCTCGGTGGTCGCGCCAGAGCAGAAAATATGAATCCAGAAGCGCGTAGTGCGCAAGCCACAGAGGCAGCGACAGCGCGTTGGACGAAAGAAAAATCAGAGCCAATCCTACCGGGCGGGCGAGGTATGTTCGGCGGGAAGACGTTCAGCCGTTAGCGTGCTTAGCGGTAAGTAGTTCTATCTGCGGCCAATTCTGGCCTAGCATGCCGTCATGCCATACACAGACGGCAAATTTCCCACATCTTGGAAGAACCTTCCGGACGGCGTGCGCGCGGAAGCCGTGAAGATTCTGAACGCGCTACTCAAGGATGGAAAGGACGAAAGCTCTGCCATCCCAATCGCGCTTAGCCGGGCGCGAGAGTTTGTGAGGAATCATTCCATGGACATGACGATGGGCGAGCTGATGGCGAAGTGCAAGAAGGAGCATCCCGACTGGACTCCTGCTCAGCACAAAGCCTGGGCCGAAAAAATGATGAAAAATGGCGAAGAAAAAATGGTCGAACATTCTAATACCATTCGCGGCATCGAGATCTTCGCCGCCGGCACTCACAACGGGGACATTTACACGGAGGCGGATCTTGACGAAATGGTTGCCGCGCATGCCGCGCTTGATTTCCGCCCGGCGCTCAAGGTCGGTCACACAAAGGACGCTGCCGGGGCACCTGCGTACGGCTGGGTTCAGAACCTCCGGCGTGTGGGCCAGAAGCTGGTTGCTGATTTCACGGAAATGCACGACTCCGTAGTCGAGGCCATGCGCAAACGCAGCTACGATCGGGTTTCGAGCGAGGTGTATTTCAACCTGAATCGGGGTGGCAAGAGCTTCAAGCGTGCCTTGAAGGCCGTGGCATTGCTAGGGGCAGAGGTGCCGGCAGTGGCGGGGCTCATGCCGTTACATAAGATGGAGTTCGCCGCTGAAGGTGAGTTTGAGAGATTCGCGACGCACGAGGATGCACTCGACGTGCCGCCGCAAGCTGTGTTCGAGTGCCTCAATGAGCGCGTCGCCGCGCTGGTTCGACAACTTTCGCAAGAGGAGCACACCATGACTACCAAGGCCCAGCAACTTCAAGCGCAACTCGACGCCCTCACCGTGCGGCTCAATGCCATCGGCGAGGACGACGCCGACGACAAAGCAAAGGGCGAGCAGATCAAGGAACTTTCCGCTGAAATCGCTTCCGTTACTGCCGAGATCAAGCTCCTCACTCAGACCGATGCTGGGGAGCGCGCGGAGCTTGTCGCCAAGAACCGCGCCAACGAGGAGCGCATCGCGCATCTCGAAGCTGATGCGCGGCGCCGGTCGGTGGCCGAGAGGGTGGCCACGGTCAAGATCCCGGCCTTCCGTCCTGGTATGGAAGCGATGTACGCCTATGCCCTGACGCATTCCGCCGAGAAGGTAAAGGTGTACTCCAAGGACAAGAACGGCAAGGAAATTGCTGTCGATCAGACGCTCGTGGACATCGCGGACGCGTTCGTTACTCACATCAACTCTCAGTTCGACCGTCTGTTCAAGGTCTACGCTACCGCCGGCATCGCTCAGCGTGAGGAAGGCTCCACGGATGATCCGAACGAGGATGCCGGCATCGCCTTGGACCGCAAGACAAAAGCCTACATGCTCGCGCATCCCGAGGTGAAAGATTACCTCGACGCGTTGCAGGCGGTGAAGGCCACCGAGCCGGAACTCGCGCGCCGGTACAGCCAGCGCACCGAGAACTAAGCGCTCAACTCTATTTCTGACCTGACAGGAGACGGAACATGAAATCGATCATTCAATACGTCAAAGCGCGGCTAGCGGCGTGGGCTGAATTTGGCGGGCAGCTCACCGTTCCAGGTGTGTCCGCTGCGGCAGATTTGTCTGGTGCCAGCGGCGGTGACAAGCAATACATCGTCGTGCGGATGGCTGCGGCGACCACCGTGAACATCTGCTCCGAGGTGCTGGTTGCGGGGGCGCTGAAAAGCCCGCTGGGCGTCCTCCAGAACAAGCCCAAGAGCGGTGAGGCGGCCACAGTAGCCTGTTTGGGCCTGTCTAAGGTGCGCGGTGGGGGTACGGTGACCGCTGGGGCGTTCATCGCTCACAACAGTTCCGGCATGGTGGTGGACGCGGTGTCCGGGGACATGGTCTGTGGACGCGCACTGGAAACCGCCACCACGGCGAACGAACTCGTCACGGCATTTCTTTTCCCGCCAGTGAAATGGGGCTCGGTCGCCTAATTAGACATCTCAACAGGAGCAAACATCATGAAACGCATTTTCCAGCCCATCCTGCGGAGTGTCGCGGGCTACGTTCAGGCGGCGCTCGCACTTCACCTCACTGGACGCGACGTGCATATCGATGTGCCGCTTTCCAATATCGCGGTACAGGCGTTCTCGCAGGGAAATTTCGTTGGCCCGGCGCTGTTCCCTATAGTGCCTGTTGGCAAGCAGTCCAATAACTATTACACCATCGACAAGGCTACATGGCTGCGTTTGCCGCAGTCCACGCTGCGTGCGCCGAAAACCTCGCCGCGGCGCGTCGAGTTCAACGTCTCGTCCGATCAGTACTTTGCGCACAACTACGCGCTGGCCGGCGAGAATGCGTTCGAAGTTCTGGCGAATGCGGATGACGCGCTGATGCTACGGGCACGGACGACTCGCAAGGTGGTCGCGGACCTGATGGGTGATATGGAGGTGCGCATCGCCAACAAAGTGACGAGCATCACCAATATTGGCTCTGGCGTCTCGCTCACCGGCGGAAACAAGTGGTCGGATTACGTGAACTCCGACCCGATCAGCGACATCAGCACGGGTCACGCCTTCATCCGCAATAATACCGGGGTGATCGCAAACACGTTGCTGATCGATTACGACAGCTACCAGACCGTTCGGCGCCATCCGGTGCTGCTCGACATGTTCAAGTACACCCAAGGTGGACTTCTGAACGACGCGGAACTGAAGGAATGTTTCCGGGTATCCAATCTGCTGGTGCCGTCCGGTATTCGTAACGCGGCGCTGGAAGGTGGCACGGCTTCGATCGTGAACATATGGGGCAACAATGCATTGCTCGCCTATGTCGGACCGGCCGGCGGGATGGAAACGGTGACTTTCGGGCTGGCGTTCCAATGGCGTGACCCGCAGTTGCCGGCACCGTTCGTCGCCAGCGTCTATAACGATCCCGATCCTGGTAAGAAGACCGAGATCACAGAAATTGGGTACTACCAGGATGAAAAAATTGTTGCGGCGCAGTTGGCCTATCTAGTCGGCGGTACACTCTAATTAAATCAATGACTTACGAGTGATGCTGCAATGAAAAGCGGTGTGTACTCCATCACCAAGACCTGGGCCACGCGTCGAACCAGCGGCACCGACAAATGGTCGGCCGTGAAATTGCAACCAATCAACCAGGAGCTACGAAATGCTTCGTGAAATAACCAAGCAGGTGGGCAAACGACTTAGTCCCGGCGACGCGCACGACTATCCGCGCGACGTCTGGGCGAAGATCGCGCGGGACGCAAAGATGAAGCTCGACGATTTCAGTCGCTCGATCGCCCACAACCCCGCGATGCAGTCGCCGTTGAAGGGCCGATTGCACCAGCAGAAGCGTCTAGGAACTTAACGAAGGAGCACCACCATGAAACTGAAGCACCTGGCACTGGCGGTCGCGGCAGCGTTCGCGACCTTTGCGCAGGCGGCGCATTCCCGCACACCGACGGAACTGTTGTTCAGACCGTTGATGCGCGGTCCTATAATGACCAAGGCGACCTCCGCCGCCAACCAATGGGCGGGACGTACCACGATTGCTTCCGGGTCTGTGTCGCAGGTGGTTTCCACGAGCAATGTCGCCTCGGGCAACACCATCTTCAACCTGGCGCTGGAGGCTGCGGTGCCCGCCGCGTACATAACGCAGGGGCTGGCGAGCTTCGCGAACTCTGCGGCGCTCTACGCTCCCGCTTCAACCTCGGCTGTGTACAGCGGCTACGCAATCAATGTCTCCCTGCTCACGGAAACCGATATCACCTCCGCTGGTCTTTCTCACCCGTTGCGGGTGTGCTCGATTGTGGATGGGGTCTCTTTCGCTATCGCGACGGCGGACGGGGCTTCCATCGGGCATGCGACAGCAAAGGTGAACTGGAACATCCCACGCGCCGCAGTCGGCGGCATCAAGGTCAATTCAATCAGCGACGCAACTCACTTCATCCTCGGTTGGGCGGACGGGGTGGCGCGACCGATCGACGCCACCGTGATGTGGGAAATGAGACGGACAGGCTGATGACATGCGCCAAGGCACTCTCACAGTCACAATCCCGCTCAGCGGGTCGATCAGCGGCGACGTAGATCTACGCGGCGGTCGGCTCAAGGCGATCAGCGTCCCAGTACTGACGAGTGGAGATCTGCTCGTTCAGGGAGCGTTCGACACAACGAGCGCCGGATTTGTACGCATTCAAACGCCGATGTTCGGTGCGGTCAATTCAGGAGATTTACGACTCGCGACTGGTCCCGGGAGCATGATGCTGCTTTGGCCTGACCACATCCCGTCGCCGTCTTACGTGCGGCTGGAAACGTCAGTGGCTCAAGCCGTCGCTCGGACCTTCTCGGTTCGGTTCAGCAAGTAATCCCTTTCACCTCAACAGGAGATGCACGACGTGAAGATCGGCGCCCCTTCAACTAAGCTTTTCATAGTCCTAGCAATCCCAGGACTGCCATTCAACGGCGAAACCTTCGACAAGCAGTCGCTCGGCGGAAGCGAGAGTGCGGGCTATTATATGGCGCGCGCGCTCGCTGCGCGTGGTCATTATGTGACTGTGTTCTGCTCGACCGAGAAGCCGCAGCGATCGGCGGATGTGGATTACCTACCGATCGAACTGTTCAAGGCCTACGTCGAATATACGCCGCACGATGTCTGCATTGTTCAGCGCCTGCCGGATCTCCTCAGTTCCCATGTGCGCTCAAAATTTACAGCTCTGTGGTGTCATGATCTTGCATTGGGGCGTTCTGAAGCCTCAATCAAAGGGGTGGCTTGGAATTATGACCGGCTATTCGTGCTTTCCGAATTTATGCGCGAACAGTACAAGAATACGTATTCTTTACCGGATGAACTTCTGCATCTCACTCGTAATGGTATTGATCTTGCTACAGTCGAGCGCGCGCGCGCTGCGATGCCAGCAGATGCAGCGCGTAATCCGCTATCGCTCTTTTATGCGGCGCGACCGGAGCGAGGACTTGATATATTGCTCTGCGAAATCATGCCACGCATTCTGAAAGTGGAACCGAATACGAAGCTCTTCCTCGCTTCGTACTTGAACCAAGTCGATCATCTCGCTGATTTCTATGCTCAATGCAAAGCGCAAGCCGATCGGTTAGGTACTTGCGTGGTGCAATACTTGGGCCATCTGACCAAGGAACAGCTCTATACCATCATGTTGTCCGCAGGGGCGTATGTGTATCCTATACCGTCCATAATTGCGCCAGAGTTTGATGAAATTTCTTGCCTCTCAGTCATGGAAGCACAAGCGTGCGGGCTGCCAGTAGTCACATCGTCACGCGGGGCGCTACCAGAGACGCTAGCTCCAGAAGCTGGGGTTCTGATATCTGAGAAACCACACACGCCGGAGTATTACGATGCGTTTGCGGAGGCTACGCTGCGATTGATGCGAGATCCAGAGGCGCGGAGACGCGCGTCCGCTGCTGGATTGGAACGAGCACAGCAACTTGATTGGGCAGGCGTAGCGGAGGACTGGGAGCAATTGTTCGAGCAGCAAATTCGAGTCGGCAGCAGCGATCTGGCAACATTGGCAAACCATTTCTGGCGCCGTTCGGATATTTATGCTGCGCGGGAATGCCTGCAACGGTTACCGGTTGATGATCAAAAATCTCGATATGTCCGCGAGCGTGTGTACAAGGACTGGGCATTTATCGATGAACCGAACGGTTTTCGCGATCAGTACGAGCGAATTGGCGGGACACACGATGCCAGGGTGATTGATTGGGCGCCGCAGGAACCGCGATATAGGGCATTCAGCGAATGGCTGGACCGGCGTGGTGATGAAGTGAAGACCGCGCTGGATTATGGCTGCGCACACGGTGGATATGCGACAAATCTGCTTAAAGCATATCCAGATTTACGTATCACCGGCGTGGACATCGACAGTCACGGTATCGAGATGGCTTATGCATTCGCTGAGAAACTCGGCGTCGCAGATCGCTGGCGCGGAGTGGTTGGCTCGTTTGAGCGGCTGAATGATCCGGAATTGCCTGAAATGCATGAACAGTACGACGTGGCGATCGCACAGGAAGTTCTGGAGCATGTACCAGATCCCGCAGCGGTGTTGCGGGCGCTAGAGGCACGGGTGCGCGATGGTGGGTACGTCTACGCCACGGTACCATTCGGACCCTGGGAATATACCGATTACAAGCGCTATCCGCATCGTGCTCATGTCTGGGAATTTGATCTTCACGATCTGCACGAAATGTTGGACGTGAAGGGCGCGGCTGCAGAACTGACTATCCGCGCCATGCCGTATGGGCATGAGCCGAACACGGATGAATCGCTCGGATGGTGGGTGATCGAGTACCGGGTGACGCCGGAGACGCGAGGGGTACTCGCTGCGATCGATATGGAGCGCAAGCTCTGGCTTCAACGTCCGCGTCAAACAGTAAGCGCCACAATTATAGCTGGGCCTGATAGTGAAGAAACGCTGCATTGGTGCCTGCGCTCGCTGGAAAGCGTAGTGGATGAGTATGTGGTGGCCGATTGCGGATTGTCGGAAGAAGCTCGACGTGTGCTCGGGACTTATGATTCACGGATGCGCGTAATCAAAGGGGTGGACCCGAAAACAGAAGGGTTCGAGACCCCACGTAATATCGCGCTCGGCGAAGCCACGCAGGATTTCATTCTCTGGATCGACACCGATGAAAAAATGCTGTTGCCGGAGCGGCTGCACAAATACTTGCGGCGCAATACATTTCAGGGTTACTCGATCAAGCAGAACCACTTTGCCGTTGATACCACGTTCGATGCCGACTTGCCTGTGAGATTGTTCCGGAACAATGGGGCATTGCGATTTTTCGGAATGATCCATGAGCATCCGGAATCGGAAATCAATGCGGGACCAGGGCGCATGATTGTGTTGAACGATGCGCAAATCGCACATGTGGGGTATTTGATTGAGGGCGGGCGGCAATTACGATTTAACCGCAATTGGCCGCTACTTCAGGCAGACATTGCAAAATATCCGACGCGCAAGCTGCAGAAGCATTTCATCATGCGCGATCACATGCTGATGTGTACCTATGAACTGAAGCAGAATGGTGGCCGTATCACCCCGACGATCCTGGAGCGTTGTCGTGAGACGATCGCGATTTACCGTGAGCATTTCCTCGGGAAAGGGCACTTCACGAATGCGGACCCGCTGCAGTATTACTCGCAGGCTGTTGGGCTGATGGCCTCCACGACAGGAGAAGGAATTGATTTTGCATTCCAAGTTGCCGCTGACAAGATGGACGCTGGCAGTAAGCTCAACGGTGTGATCAAGGCACGTTTCGCCTCACTTGAGGATGCTGAGACGGACATCCTGCACCGCGTGCGTGAGGCTGCAGGGCCGTTTAATCGGGCGTATTATTGATGAGCGTCTCGTCCCTCTCCTACACCTCGGTTCTGACGGTCAACTCAGCGGCACCATTCATCAGTTCCGTGAGCAACATCACCAGCGGGGTGCTGGCGATGTTCTGCAATGA
>ERZ1292644.436-Hain-H14-01um-R2-436-length-29279-cov-12_pt1 | contig 29279 bp, 40 predicted proteins | sample MGYA00564402_ERZ1292644 | MGnify/ENA primary metagenome ERZ1292644 (study PRJEB36523, sample SAMEA6512644) | groundwater metagenome | collected 2019-01-09 | study: AquaDiva: Metagenomics assemblies of 32 groundwater samples
AAACTGCCTTTTATGTCAGTTGTAACTCCAGATACGATTACTTCTCAATATGGGGGAAAAGGAGGTTCTTATCTAATGTCTTGCGAAGGAATTAGAGGTCAGGGCTCTGTAAAAATTTCAGGATTTAATGATATTGCTCCAGATTATCTTTCTTGTTATGGGGGATACGGAGTTGATACAGGCTCTTATGGTGGAGCAGAAGGCGATGTTTTATACGAAATAGTTACAGGTCAAGATGGAGCAGACAAGTATGATAGAATTGTAATGAGAAGATGTTATGGACAAAGTTCTCCGCCTTGCGAAAAAACCCCTGAAACTATTGTAAATAGATGGAAGATAACCTCAAGTTATCAGTTAATCCCTGTTACGAACACGCAAATTAATGTTATAACCCACGATTATTTTCAAGGCTCAGCTGAAAACATAATAGAAGTTGAAGTAATTAATAATTGGATTAGCAACCTGAATGTAAATTTAATTGCATGGCTTGAAGTAAAAGACCCATTTTATCAGACTTCTTCTTATTTGGACATTTCCCAAACTAATAAAATATTGAATAAAGGCTCAAATAAGTTTTACTTTACAATTCCTTCTACCTTGACTTTTGGAGAATATAATTTTCATATAGAATTAGTTGCTTTATATACTCAAGATAATATTGCAAATAGCTGCTTTAATCATTGGGATGGAAGATGCGTTTTTATAGAAAGCGGAAAGTTTAATTGCCATACTGAATCAATTTATTCAAGAACAGACTGCAATACAGCTAATGCCATCATAAATTCAAAAGGTTCTTATGTTACTACAGAAAGACTTAATTTAGGCTCAAAAGACCAAAAATTCCTGATAAATACCAAACCAGTATATGTCTACACGGGGTGTGGTTCTGGTAATGCACCTTGCCCAGCAGATTATACTTGCCAATTAGAATCAGGATTATGCTTAAGAACAGATGTTATTACAAAACAATTAGGATGCCAGGAATTAGGTTGTCCTGTTTTGCCTGACCATACTTATTCATGCACTTCAGCTGGAATTTGTGCTGAAACTATTTATCAGTTTGTAGGATGTCCTACTCAGACCTGCCCAACTGGAACTGTTTGCGATAATACTTCAGGAGCTTGTATTTTGGAAGTAATTTATAATAATATTTTCCAATGCAATACTGCTTCAGATTGTATGCCTATTTGTGCTGGAATTTCAAGGTCTTGTGTAAATAATAAATGCGAATATTCAGGAGATTGCTTGATAACTACTGTTGATTGCCATACTATTGGCTGTGCTGAAGGTTATACTTGTAGTGGGAGTAATCCTGGAGTTTGCCAGAGAACAGAATATGTAAATCAGCAATGTCCATTATTAACTTGTCCTGTAGAATTTACTTGTGATACAAATTCAGGGACGTGTATAAATCGCAGTTATTTTTCTGCTAAAGACTGTCGAGAGTTAGGTTGTTTAAGTAATCAAGAGTGCAATAGAATTACAGGAGTTTGTCAGCAGATAATTTATGTTAATTTAACTACTAATCAAACTATAACAATTCCAACAACTCCATTAAAACAACCATTTAACTTTATGTGGGTCTATATAATATTAGCTGTTGCGGGAATTGGAACAGCAATTTATTTTGGAAATAAAAAATGATAAACTATACAATATTATTAATAACTTATGTAATTGGATTCTTTTCTATGGTAGTTCACGAAATAGGGCATTTTGGAGATAAGATAGAATAGAATTAAGGTTTTTTCCGCCAAGAGGATTATCAATTAATGCAAGAACTATAGTCGGAGCTTCTTTATTAAATTTATTAATTGCTTATTTAGTTTTCAGGTTTAATCCTCAAAATATGATAATATACTTATTTGGATTTACAAATTTCTTTATTTGGGAATTTCAATCTATAGTCGGAGTTTTATTAAAGAAAGACCCAATAGGCAAGATAGAATATGATTTATCAAGAAATTATGGAACTTTTTGGCTGATTTCAGGAATAGTTACTTTAGTTTACTTTTTTCAATTTTATGTTTTAGGATATTTAAAATTAGTAGGAGTAATTTAATAAATGTCAATAATTAATAGATTTAAACAATTGGACTTTTATAAAAAGATTGCGATATTTGGAACAATGATAGTCCTTTTATTATTAGGACTTACTATATGGAAACAAGGAGTTTTTTTATTAGGAAGAACTGGTAGTTCGGGTTCTCTTATGCCATTTTTACATCATTCAAGATGGGGGGCTATAATGGCTATACTTGGGTCTTTCTTAATATTAAAAAGAAATTCAAATGGAAAAAATAAGATAATAGGTTTATGGTTAATTATTATTGGAATTTTTCTGATAATACAACATTTAGCAACAGAACAATGTTTTAGTGTATTACAAAGTTTATTAACACCTGAAGGAAAACCTATTGGAGGTTTTTGCTGATAATAGGAAATAAGAATATAGAAAATAAATATTTAATTCTAACCAAAATATTTTTATTTTTAGTTTTCATTATTTTGCCTCACAATTTTTCAATAAAAATATTTCTTTTAATTTTTCATCAGATTCTTTATAATAATTATATTCGCAATAATGTCCTCTATTAAGAAAAGTAATTAAAATATCACAATCTTCAGTAAAATCCAAAGCAAGTTTATAACAATCATAACTATCTAATTTTTCCTTAAAGAATTCCAAATCTGTTTTCTTTCTGCATTCATACTCTATTATTTTATTTTCAATAAATTCTAGTGTTTTTCTGCATTTCTCTCTATGTTCTAATTCTCTTTTTACACAGAATTGGTAGTATTCATCAAGCCATTCATCTGATTCGTCGCAGTATCCTTGATTCCAATGAGATTCCCAATCTCCTCTTTTTTCAACATAAATACAATCGGATTTAAATTTTTTAGAGGTTCTATTGAAGAGTTCACATTGAAAATCCAAGAAAAAGGAGGTACACCAAGTAAAATTAGGATTTGCAATTTTCTCTATTCTTGTTTTATTCTCTAAAACATAATCCTTATTCCCCTTTTCACATTCATTCGAAGAATGGGATTTTACACATATCACATTCTCATTAAAACATCTATATGTTGCTATTTCTTCATCAAAATTAATTAAATCACAATATCCTGTTAGATTTTCTACATATTCTACTATCATATCATTTTTATCACGTGGAATATTTAATTCATAAATCTTAGAAGAATACTCCTCACAAATACAACCTTTCTCATTAGGATTTTTTTCACAGTTTGGTTTAAGATTTTCTCTAATTAATTTACCACCTAATAAACCTGCTAATGTTACAACAATTATAATAATCAAAGTAATAATCATAATATTTTTAAAAGAAGGTTCTTCATTTTTTTGTTTCATTTTTGATATATCACCACATAATTTAAACAATGTTCTGAATTGATTATTTTGCCTTCTGGATACTTTTCTATTAAATCGTTTATATTTTTTTGAGTTAGATTAAATAAAGGTATTGCTTCATTTTTAGCTAAAAACTCTTTTGAATTTATTGAATCTACACACATTGCATAACCCATATTTTTATCTAATTTACTTATTTCAATTATACCATCATCTCTTTCAGCACGAGAATAATAAATAGAAGTTACAGAAAAAGAGATTACAATTATTAAAATTATGATTAATAATATATTTATCCATTCCTTCGTTTTAGTTTGTTTCATTTCTTTTCTCCTCCTAACTTTTTAATCTCTTGTTTTAATTTGATAATCTTTAACTTTTCTTTAGATGAAATATCTTTTAAAGTCCTACAAACATAAGTTCCAGAACACATAAACTTTATTTTTCCCGACTTTCTATCTAACACTTCCCAATTCTCTTTCTTGTAAGGAGATGAAATAAGATTTCCAATCTCTATTTCATTATTAAAATCCGTACCTACTTTCTCTATTAATGTCCAATATTGATATTTACTTTTTAAGTCTATTTTCATTCTTTTACCTCCACAAATCTCATATAAAGAGCTGTTATAAGTATAGTTTCAATCGCTATGCCAAAACTCAATACAATTAAATTAGGATATTGAATTATAACCGAAAAAGTTATAACTATAAAAAATATAAACATCATCAATTCAAATGGATTCAAATTCATTCTTTTCATTTTTCCTTATTAAAATATTCTACCCATCTTTCTGGTAAATTATATCCAATTAGTGAACTTCCTATCATTCCAATAATCGTTCCTCCAAAATAAAAATCTAAGTTAAAGTTAATAAAAAGAAGATGTCCAATTAATAATCCTAAATATCCCCCGAATATCATCCCAAAACCTGCAAATAGTATTGTATCTTTCATTCTTTTAAAACTTCTTTAATCCTATTTCTCGTGTGACGATTCATTATCCCCCAATTATACATTCTTCTTATTCCTAAATATCGTGCTAATAACTTCATAAACCAATTATTTCCATATTTAGCTTCAAACTGATATATTATTTCTTCTATTCTAATATCTTTTGAGTTTTTCATTTTTCTTTATAAATCCAATTTTGAAACCCCAAAATAGACTATTAAAACTATACCCATAAATAAATTAATCCACAACCAAAAATCAAAACTATTAGTGAACAGAAGTAGTCCTAATTCAATCCATAAAAATCCAATCCATTTTTGTTTATTCATATTATTATATATGCACTCAAACTATAAAAACCTTTCTCACCATTATTCAGTAATTAATTTTTTCCAAATAAAATTGCAAACAAAAGTTTTATATACTTGTTCACCCTTTGAATTATGGAGTATTTTAAGGTTTTTTAAAGAGAGGAATGATAAAAAAAGATGATTAACCACTTTTTAATAGGAAATTCTTTATTTTTAAGAGGTTCAAATGAATAAATTTTTTGAATTTTGGAAAAGGGCAATAATCCATCAAATAGAAAAACCACTTAATAAATCATCTTATTTCATATTCGGATTCATCACAGCACATACATTATACAATTTAATAGAATTAATTATTTAAAAAAATGACAGATTACAAAAACTCAAGGCTTTGGTTACATTATGGAATAATCGCTTATTTAATATTCTGGCTCAATCCAATTTTCTCAGAGTATTTAAGAAATACATTTAGAATTACATCTGTTTTTGTATCTTTGATTTCAATATTCATAATTTTAGTCGTCGTAGATTTAATATTGCATAAAATTTGGAAAGATATATAGGAGGTAAGAATGGGAAAAAAGAAAAGTTGTTGTTGAAATTCGCAAACTTCGGAATCTCTATTCTGGAGGCGATTAATGAAACTATCAAATTTTAGGTTGTGGATAACAACTCTAATCTCTTGATGGTGGAGAGGATAATTTTACCATAGAAGTAGGTGCAATTTTAAACAATAGATTCATTTAAACACGCTTTTTTAATTATCCTCAAGATAAGTGGGTTTATACCTACTAAGAACTACATTCCTCATATAGTCTCAGCCAAGATTCTGTATTAGGGTAGAAATGAAGAACAAGAGAATAATTAACGATAAAAGAATACCAAAAGTAGAATGTATAATTTGCCATAAAATCGTTAAAAAGCAATGGAGAAATCAAGTAACTTGCAGGAATATTTATTGCAAGAAAGAAAATTTAAGAATAAAATCAGAACAAAAGAAAAAATGCAGAAAAGAGAAAAAATAAAGAAAGAGAACAAAAATAGTAAATTAAGCATAGTTGTAAACATTGTCTTAATTTTTGTCCTCATAGCAATATTTATAAGGTTGAAAATACCTCCAAAAATGATATATATTACAGTTCCAGCCAATTTCAGCTACTATAGTTTACCGAATCAGAATGACGTAAAATTTACAACTGCATTATTCGATGCAAGTAATGGCTCTATGCTCGAATGCATCTCAGAAGGAGATGTAGGAGTCTGGACAGAAGCAGATAAGTTTAAATTGCGACAGGGAGATATTATTGCGTATAAAAATGGAAGAGATTATATTACACATAGAATCATCAGGATAAATTCGGATGGAACTATAATCGTCAAGGGTGATGCAAATAGATTTGCAGAAGAAATAAATATTAAAGATATTGATTGGGTTTTAGCAGAGTTGATATTTCCATTGCAGAAAAAAGATGTAGTTTAAAAAAAGAGGAATAGAATGAATAAAAATTATCCAGATTATTGGACTGATTTAATAGGAGAAATTAGTTGCGGAGTTAGTTTTCTAAGCAAGAAAGAATGGAAATGTTATCCTGAAGGAAAAGATAGATTAATAGACGAAAATAAAAAACTAATGATTCATAAAAATGACAATTATATTCCCTTAAGCAAGAGAAAAAAAGACTGCAACAAAAAATTAGGATTAGATTGCATTGGTTGTCCTTTTGCTTTAATTTCTGAAGCCACTCCCAAAATGATTAAGCATATCAAAAAGTTTTATAAGGAGAACAAAAATGGATAAATGGGAAATAAAGAAAATTAAAGATATAACTGTAAATTGCAAAGGAAAATCCAATTTTTTGAATATAGAAACCGAAGATGGATTGGTTTTTATCGCAAACATAAAGAAACTGCCTATTAAGTTAGCTAAGATTAAGGAGAAAAAATGAACATATGGAAAAGAATTAAAAAAGATGAAAGCAGATTTAGAAAAAGAGTTTATTTGAATATTTTGAATGGCAGGTATCTTGCAATAGATAAAATATCTGATAATTATTCTGTTAGTTTATACAATAAAGAATTTAGGAAAATAGACCATCGAGATAATTATAGTTTGCAAGGAGCTATTATAGAATCTGGCGAGATGATTGGGGAGGGATTAGAATGAAAAAAATATTTTTATTAATGTTTATATTGTTAGTGGGGATTAGATTGGGGTTTGCTTTGCCTATAACTAATAACTTATGGAATTTAGATATCGAAGAAAGCAATGAATCTATGACTTATGAAAATGGGATTTTATATATTTCAACTACAAACATAACATCTAATAAAGGGATTATTTATGCTGTAAATTCTACAAACAAGAATATGCTATGGAATTATACTTATGGAAATTCTGCTATATTCAAACCTTATATTTTAGAGAATATTATAACTTTTACATCTTTAAGCACAAGTTTTCCATATAGCACAACTCTATTTAGTTTAAATAAATCTAATGGAGAACAAAATTGGAATAGAACCTTTAATAACAACGAAGCCTCTCTTTATCATCATCCTTATCTAAGTGGAACTAATTTTTATTATAAGTTAAATATAACGAATGGAAGTAATATATGTAGTTTTACAAAAACTTCTATTTCAAGCATTTTAGACCAAGATAATGTAACTTATTTATTGGGTGGAGGAAGTTTATTTGCTATAAATTCTTCTAATTGCGAACAATTATGGAATCTTTCTGTTCAGGGAAAGAAGTTGATAGTTTCAGATAAAATATATACAAAGTCAGAAGATAATCTTTCAGTCATAGATAAGAATGGAACATTTTTATGGTCTAAATTACTTGATTATAGTTCAGATATTCCAATATTTGAAGAAAACAGTACTAATATTTATATAGTTTCTGGAAGTAGATTTTATGTGATTAATTCAAGTGGAAATTCTATTTATGAGAAAACTGGAATAAAATCAAGACCCTATTTATACAAAAATTTTGTTTATATGGCTTCTATAAACTCATTGATAATTTTAAATATATCTAACTTTTCTCAAGAAATAAATATTTCGCTAAGTGCTACTTATCTGCCTTTAAGAGACATTTCAATTTTTGATAATAATCTTTATCTTTCAGGCTCTCTAAATGCTTATAGGAATGAATTAAACTTTACTTCGATAGACAATACTTCTATTGATGCTGGAAGTTCAGTTAGTCTGGATATAAAAGAATTTGAAGATTATGATGAGAGTAGTTTGAGATATTCTTGGGTAGAAGATGGAATAGAAATTGCAACAACTCAAAATATCTCTTCATATTCAAAAAGCTGTGGAAATAGTGGTGATAAAAATATTACAGTTTATGTTAAAGATAAATACTTTTCCAAATCAAAACAGATAAATGTTTCTATAAACTACGTCGCATGTTCGAGTTCAAGTTCATCAAGTTCTGGAGGTGGAGGAGGAAGCAATGATGATACAACTTATATTTCTCCAATAGTTAGTCCTATTTCTCAAGCTGAGAGCAAGATAAATGAAATAATTTTATCTCCATTTTCAAGACATATAACTGCTGTAGGGGATTTTACAAATAAAAAATTAAATGAGATTATCTTAGACGATAGAAGCAAAGTTGCTTTAAAAAAAATTAGCATAGAAGTTGAAAACTCTCAAAAAAATGTTGAAATTGTAATAAGTAAAGTTGAAGATTTACCAGTAGAAGTAACCCAAATAAAAAGTGGTGTTTATGAGATAATTGAAATAACTTCAACTATTCCAAACAGTGAAATCAAAAGAGCTTATATTACTATGTCTATTGAAAAAAGTTATTTAGAAGAAAATAATGCAGTTGAAGATGATATAAAAATTAAAAGATTTAATAATGGTGAATGGAAAACTCTTCCAATATCTTCAATAGGATACAAAGATAATATTTTGCTCTTCACAGCGGAAACATCAGGATTTTCATTTTTTGCAGTAGTATTGGAAAAAAGGCAGACTGTTGAAGAAAGCAAAATAGCAGAAGCGGAAATTCAGGAAGAATGGTTTATAAATATATATTGGATTATTGTTCCAATAGTTCTTGTTGTGATGTTATACATAATATTCAAACCTAAAGAGAAAAATGGAAAATCAATCAATATTAACTGAAGAAGAAAGATTTTGTAAATGCGGATGTGGAAGAGAAATAGAAATTAAGCTTTATCATAAATATTACGGTATTCCGAATTATATTCAGGGGCATAATATGGTAGAAGAAACTAAAAGAAAAATTAGTAATACTTTAAAAGAAAAATTTAGGAAAGGGGAAAAAATAGTATGGACTCAAGGAAAACAATTATCTGAAAGACATAAAAAAAATATATCTTTAGGTCGTAGAGGAAAATATCATTCAAAAAAAACTAAAAAATTAATGAGTATATTAGCACAAGGAAAGAATAATTCTTTTTATGGTAAACATCATACTGAAGAATCGATTAAAAAAATGTTAAAAGGTTTAATGAAACGCCCTACTTCTTTTGAAAGGAAAATCATAGATTTATGCTCAAAAAACAATCTTCCATTCAAATATGTAGGAAATGGTGAAGTGTTAATCGGCTACAAAAACCCAGACTTCATAGAGACTAATGGAAGAAAGCTTCTTATTGAAGTTTATAATAATTTCCATCATCAGAACGATTATGAAAACAAAAGAAGAGAACATTTCAAGAAATATGGTTATGATACAATCTTCATTGGAGAAGAAGAAGTTTTAGCAGATAACTGGGAAGAGATATGTTTGAATAAAATAAACGAGGTTTTAATAAAAAATGAAAAATAAACTTTTATTAACTTTTACATTAATTATAATGCTTTCATTATTTATAAATCTTTCAGAAGCAAAAGTGGAATCTAATAATTTCTTCAACATTTCTTTTCCCGACAATTTTTATAATATTTCTCTGTCCCGTTTCGGTTGGTCTCCTACAATTCCATTTCAGGTATGTAATACTCAAAATAAAGAAGTTGAATTGAGATATGAAACTATTTTACATAGAATAGTTGGAAATTTTACAGAAGCTTCTTTTAATTCAACTATATGGGAAAAGCAAACATCTTGTCGTTCTTGCATTTCAAATATTACTTTTAATAATATAACTGATTGCGATTATTGTGGAGAAAATACAAATTATGTTTTATTTAATAAAACTATTCTATCAAAATCAAAAAACGAGCATACTAAAACAAATCAAACTGCTTATAACTGCAAAGATTTTAAAATGCGTTATCAGACTATACCGAATACAATAGGTGAGTGGAATCTTACAATGTTAGATTCTCAAAATAATAGTTTAGTTTTAGACCCCTTTTTTGGGAATACAACTCAGAACTGGACTTCTGAAGGTGCAGTTATGTTAGCTACTGATTCCTCAAATCATTATGCTGGTTGTGGAGTAGGAGATACTTTATATTGGAGTATTGCAGACAATGCAACTCTTTATTACTACAATGTGAGTAATGATACAAGTGGAACTTGGAATACTAATTTGCCATCTGGATTTGGTCAAGGAAGTGCTGTTTGTGTCAACGATACGATGTATCTGTTCGAAGATGGAAGGAATATTTATGGAGTGAATATAACAAATAGCACAGTAATTAATTATACATCTGTTGTTGTTCCTTCAACTCTTGCAAATACTTATGGTAATTGTCATTATTATAGAGATGGAATTTATTGTTTGGGTGGAGATGCAGGAGCAACTTCTGCCTCAGAAATATGGGTTTTTTGGTTGAATAATCAAACAAGAGCATTTAAATCTAACTTGATAAATCAAAGTGGAGGTATATTAAATATATCTTTACAAGGAAGTGTATTAATTGATGATACTATTATAAGTTATGGTGGAAAATATACAAATTATGCTCAAACTACGCATAATATTTCTGGGTGGTATAATATATCAAATAATAGCTACGGTATTTTTAGTATGACATCTAATATTCCTATAAGAGTATGGAATGGAACAACAGTGTTTCCTAAGGGTATAGCAAGACAAGGACACTTTAATAATTTAAATGGGAAATCATTTTTATTCGGTGGAGAATCTACAATAATAGATGCAACAACCCAACTTAATAACGAGACGTTTGTTTTCTTATCTAATTATAGTATTGATTATTATAGCTCTTCTAATAATAGAATAGGAATGGCTGGAAGTGATGGAGGTGGGACAAATCGTGGAGCTTATGGAATTGTTACTTTAGCAAATGGAAGAAATTTTGGAGTTTTAGTGGGTGGAGAGTCTAGTAGTCCAGTAGCATCAGTTAATACTATTTATACTTTCCAAATCCCAGAAGAATCCCCTTCAAACAACGCCCCCTTAATCCTCAACATTTCAAGAATGCCAAACACAGCAGTTTATGGAGGCTCTTACAACTTCACTGCATTAATCTATGATTTGGACGCACAAAATATGTCATATGTTAATCATACGTTTTTGTTTGCTAATGGAACTCGAAAAGAAGCAAATATGTCTTTGATGTTTGCAATTAATAGTTCAGCAAATAATTATACTATGCCTTATCTAATAAATTTAACGACTCTTGCTTCTATTGGAAATAATTATTATTGGATAAATGCTTCAGATGGAACAGCTACCGTAAATTCAGCAATAACAACAATGCTAATCCAGAATAATCCCCCAACAATATTAAATTTAACAACAATTCCAAATTCATTGTCTTATAATTCAATTGCAAATTTTAGCATAATCTACAATGATATAGAAAACGAGTTTGTATTCTCTAATCTAACTCTATTATTAGCGAACAATACAAAATTAATAGACAACTTGAATATGAGCTGTATTCCTTTCAATTCAACAGCGAGAAACTGCACTTCAACAAAATTGTTCAATATAAACACAGGAAATGAAAGTCTTGGAATTCATAGATGGTGGGTTAATGCCAGTGATGGATTTAATGTTACAGATTCTTCAATACAAACTATAAATATAACTGATTTTGTAAAACCAGATTTAACAATAATAAACCCTACAAACTCAACTTATGTAAACACTTCAAGAACTTCTTTCAATTATTCAGCTATAGACAATGTAGAATTAAGCAAAGTTTGGTGGCAGTTCAATAAAAATGGAACTAATGTAACTTTAACAGATAATTTTACAATTCAGTTTGATTCGGGTTCTTTTTTATTGGAAATTTGGGCTAATGATTCCTCTAATAATATAAATTATTCCAATGTTTCAATTCAAGTAAATACTCAATCAATTACTTCATCTCTTATCTCTCCTCCAAATAATACAATCCTATCAAATTCAAGCATAACTTTCAATTGCTCAGCATCAACCGTAAATTTAGAGATAATTAATGCTACTTTTTACTTTACAGGAGAAAACGGGACTTTTATGCCAAATGAAACGGTATCATTAACTGGAACTTCAAATTCAACCTTATTTTCAAGAAATATAACCCAGAAGAATTATAAATGGAATTGCTTATTTTGGTCAAATTCAACTTTTTCTGATTCAGCTGATTCAAATAATACTATAATCGTTATAACGAATACATCAACAATATCTTCAATTAACTCAATTCCTTTAGAGCCTAAACTTATGAATAATGTAACTTTACAGGCAGTTTTATCTTCAGGAGCAAATACAAACATTTCTTGGGTGAATTTCACTTTAATAGCTCCTAATGGAACAAGAATTTATGACCATATTAATGCAAGTCTTTTATCTGGGAATACTTGGAATAGCTCTATAAACAAACTCGATAAAAATGGGACTTGGAAATTCTTTGTCAATGCTTCAAACAATTATGGTTTTAAAACAGAATCAACTGGCTATATAACTATTACAGATGTAGTTTCAGTAAATCCTGGCTCTTATTCAAGGGCTTTAAATGTAAAAGGGGAAAACTGGACTTTCGTAATTTTATCTTATCATGATACTGATGAAACTTTATCTTATAACATAACTTTTGAAAACAATTTAGACCCGAACCATTTCAACACTTCAATAAACACAACTAATTTTGTTTTAACTAATTCAAATACCCAATTTAATCCTTTTGGAATTTTAGTCCAAATCAATACTTCTGCAAATATCTTAAACGGAACTTATAATGGAAATATAACTATAAGAAGAGTTTATGACAACAGATTAATAAGAAGAATATCTGTAACAGCAGGAGTAAATCCTCCAGCAGGATTGCCTTTATTATCTGATGCTCAATTTAGGGTCTGCTCTGTAAATTCACCCTGTGATAGCATTTACTTTACAGATTCAGGTCCTGGAGCAACTTACCAAAACTTCTGGAAATTCAATAATACAGGCGGTTATAATTTATCAGATTGCAAACTTCAGATTTGGGATAGTTCTTTGAATAATGATATAACAACAACTACTTTTGCAGGTTTTGTTTTAAGCCCTTCAACTCTTGTCGTTGAACCGAATAACGGAAGTTCGATTTCATTATATAAAAGCTCTCTAAATGCAGGTAAGTTTTATGGAAGATTAGATTTAAACTGCTCTTCTGATAATTTTGCTCATAGAACAACTTTAAGCTCAATTAATAGCTCTCAGATGCCTATTATCAATATAACTGTCTTAAATCCTTCAGGAGGCGGTGGAGGAGGTGGAGGAGGAGCAGGTGGCGGAGGACAACCAGCTGTTAATTTATCAAAAGAAGGAGAGCCTTGTATAAAAGAAGGGGATTGCCAGACTGGATTGTTTTGTAATAATCAGACCAAAAAGTGTGTAAGATTGATTTTATGTGGTGATGGAACTTGCGATAGTTCTCAAGGTGAAAGTTCTTTGACTTGCCCTAAGGACTGCCCTACTTTCTTAACGTCTAAAGGCTTTTGGGGTCAAGCTCCTGTAATATGGATTACTCTAATTTCAATGGGGTCTATATTTATTTATATGGCTATCAAAGGTTTAAGAAAAAAATGAGGGGATAAATATTGAAAATATCAAAAATATTAATATTTGTATTAATAGGAGTTTTTACTATGCAATTATCTAATTCTTATAACCCTTCAATTCCTGTAAGCATTGAAGACAATAATGACAGCTTTCTGATGTGGAATAATATTAATTCTTATAAAATTCTAAAGACAGGAATACAGGTTACAAACCCGCCTAACAACTGGAGTGAGATTGAATGGTGTCTTGAAGGAACTGTTGGGGCAACAACAATAAGAAAATGCGTCTCTGAACTTCAAAACTGGAATTGGGTTTATGGAACTGATAATCTAACCTATGCTTATTTGTATGGAGAAAACAAAGTTTCAACTCCTATTGGAAATATAACTATTGGAGTTAATTATTCCTTGACAGATACAAGCGATATGATTAAAATAGAAATTGGAGCTTACAATGGATTAACTCAGGATATAATTAATATGAATTTCTCTTATGAGCATCACAACATAACAATATCAAATAATTGGGAAAATGATTTTGTTGGAGGTTATTTAAATAATAATTGGACAGAAGTCAGGCTTAATAGGACTTTAGATAATATCATAGAAAATATAACAAACAATACTTTTTGGATATTTGATAAATATGATACAGGATACATCAAGTTTAATTGGAGTTCTAATAATGCTTTTGTTTATCTTAAAAGCAATTCTGAAATAAATACTCCTGTAAGGCTAATTGTTCCTGCTGGAAACCTTAGCATAGGGCAAATAAAAAGAACAACTTTTTTTTGGATAGACCCAATTAATTCAGTTACCCTTGATGACCCAACAACAAACATAGCAATATATTCTTCACGATGGTTCTGGATGAACTGCACTGCTGCAAAATCAGGAGCTGGAGATACCCCTCAATACCTTTATTTTGAGCATAATGAAACAAATGGAGATATTATACAGAGGAAAATACCTGTAAACACAACTTCAAGCACCTTAAACACATCCTCAACAAATCCAATAAGCTCTTTTTCTTATGCAACTATGTATTCTATCAATGTTTCAACTCCTAACGCAAATGGCTATCAGGTAAGATGCCTTGCAAACAATACAGCAGGAACAACAGTAACAAGCGTTGTAAGAAAAATAACAGTCTTGCAGACAAACGTAACTTTCAACATGTCTTCATTGAATTTAGGCTCTACTGGGCAAAGCTCAGCTCCCTTGATGAAATCAGCTTTAGTTTTCTCAAACGGGACAAACAATGATGTCAATATCTCCTGCTTGACAGGCTCTTGCTCAACAATAACAACAAACTTTACAGCAGTTAATTTATTGGATAATGGAACAAAAACAGCTTTCTTTAACTGCTCTACTGGAACAGCAGGATTTTTCTCAGCTAATTTTAGTGTAAATTCAACCGAATACCAGAATTCAACTCTAAGCAATACAAAGCAGATGAATGTATCATGCACTATAATCGAAACAATACCGCCGGACATAAAAATAGTCAACCCTCTAAATAATTCAATCATAGTAAACACTACTATTCATGTTAATTATACTTACGGAACAGATGCTAATGCAATATGGTATGAATTTGATTCGAATAATACTAACATAACAATAACAACAGGAACAAATATAACTTTCAATAATTTAGCTTACATCATTCATAACATCTCTTTGTTTGCAAATGATTCATCTAATAATATTAATTCCTCTTTTATAAACTTCAGTATAACCTTCAATCAAACCCACTGCGGAGGCTCTTATAATGAAACTGATATGACAGACTGGAACATTACAACAGATGTAAAATGCGTAAATGAGTATATTCAGGTTGATGGAAACATTACAGTCTCCCCTAATGGAAATTTAACCTTGATAAATTCAACAATAAACTTTACAGCTCCAATAAACAACAACAGCTATATACTTTCTGTTTATCCCTTGTCAAACGGCTTATGGGTTTATGACTCTGATAATGATAAAAGCACAACAAATGATATGTCTGTTATAACCTCTTCAAACAACAATTTCATCAATGTAACAATAAAAGATGATGTGGATATAGTAAATTCAAGGCTTAATAGATTAGGAAGGACAGCAACAAACTCCCTTGAAATAACTGGAACGAATGTAACAAGGGCAAATATAACAGGAAACCTAATAGAAAATTCAATCATAGAAATAATTACCGTTGCTGGTTTTGTTTACGTTGGCGGAGCAAATATATCTTTTAATAATTTTACTTCAGGTATTATCTCACAGATGAGATATTCAACAATCCAAAACAACAATATAAAATGCCTTGATGCTACTACAAATGGATGTGTTCGAATCAGGGACCTTGAACAAATAATCAGAAACAATACCATAGAATGCAGTAATCTCTCGAATGCAATTTACATCCGTTCAGACGGCAATTCATTTTCCAACAACAGGATTAGCAACTGCCAGGACTCTTATTTTTCAAGCATAGGGGACAATAGCGTATTCATCAATGATTCCATTACAGGCATAACAGGGCTCTATATTACACTGGAAAATATCTCTGGTTTTTACTCTTCAAACAATACATTCATAAATGTATCAGGAATAACAGAAAACCTGACTTCCATATCAGATGCATCAACAAATGAGAACTCATTTTTCATCAAGTATTTCCTTGAAGTTCAGGCAATAGACAATACAACAGGAATTGCAATAAATAACACAAATGTAACTGTTTATGACAGGTATAATAACTTAGTAAAAACCACGCAAACAAATTCTAATGGATTGACAACCTTATTCGTTGTTACAGATTATAAAAAGAATAATACAGCTACTGTTCAAAACTTTACAACTTCTTTTAATGTTCATAATATTACTGCTTCTGCTTCAGGCTATAATTTTAACTCAACAACAAGCAATGTAACAAGCTCAAGAAGGGCAGTAATAAGCATATTCACTCCTCCTGATACAACACCACCAGACATTTTGATAAGAAATCCATCAAACAATTCTGTAATAGCAAACACAACTGTTCAAGCAAACTATACCTATTCAACAGATGTTAATAGGATATGGTATGAATTAGATTCAAACAATACCAACATAACAATAACAAATGGAGCAAATATAACTTTTGATAACTTAGCAAAGATAGTCCATAATATTTCTTTATATGCTAATGATAGTTCAAATAATATAAACTCATCTTTCATAAACTTCTCTATAAAAAGCTCAAATCCAAACTTAGTTATCTTTAATCCAATTAATAATTCAGTTTATGTATCAGGAACAACAAAACTGACATTAAACTTTTCAGCAACAGATACCTCTTTGCATAAAATCTGGTTTGAATATGATTCCAACAATACAAACATAACAATAACAGGCAATCTAACCTTTGATACATCTGCTGGTCTGCATAACATAACCTTGTGGGTTAATGATACTGCAAATAACTTCAATATGAGCTATGTTAATTTTTCAGTATCTCAAGTAACTTACTGCTCGGGAAACTTCAACAGTTCAAACAATAATTTTGATATTTCAACCAATGTTTTATGCCAAAATGAAGCAATGGATATAAATGGAAACATAACAATCTTGTCAGGCGGAAACTTAACATTCAAGAACATAACAATAATATTCCAGACAACAGCAGACGGCTCTCATTACATAAACAAAACTAAAGATGGTGGATTATGGATTTTAGACAATGACAATAATCAATCTACTTCAAATGATGCCTCAAACATAACTGCTAAAAATACAAACTTTGAATATGATTTCTGGGTATTTGGAAATGGCTTAAGGGATAATTTCACAATGCAGAATTCAATAATAAGAGAAGCTGGTTATCTCTCTGGAAGTTTAGGATTTCAGCTTTACAATGTAAGCAATGCTGTTATCTCTGGAAATAATATAACTGGAGGCAATAATTATGGATTGTATCTTCAATATTCATCAAACAACAACATAACAGGCAATGCAGTAAATTCTACTTCGAGCCCTGGTGCAGGCGGTGGCTACGGAATTTATCTTGTTTCAAGCTCAAGCTCGAATAATATTCAAAATAATACAATAACAACAAATGCTGGTGCAGGAGGAATTGCTCAAGACAGCAATTATGGGATTTATCTTACTACAGGCTCAGGCAGCAGCATAATACAAGGCAATACAGTAACTACAAAAGCAACTGGGGCTAATAATATCGGAATTTATATTAATACTGTTTCAAACTCAAACATTTCAGATAATACAATAGCAACTTCTGGTGGGTCAGGAAATCCTGGTCCTGTTGGAATTTATCTTGTTTCAAACTCAAGCACAATAATCAAAAACAATATTATAGACACAGCATCACCAGGAATTTATACTGATTCAAGCTCAAACTTAACAATCCAAAACAATACAATCACATCAACTTTAACAGCAATTTACCTTTTAACAAGTAGTAATTCAATAATCCAAAACAATTCAATAAACACTTCAGGAAGTGGCTATGGAATCTATCTCCTTACAAGCTCAAACAACAATACAATCAAAGGCAATTCAATAAACACTTCAGGAGGCTCTGGAATCTATCTTTCTTCAAGCTCAAGCTCAACTTTATCAGGCAACACAATTACAACAAATGACACCCTGTCTTATGGCTTATATTTAGACCAATCAGATTTCAACAACTTTTCATTAAATACAATAAACTCATCAAGCTCAGATTCAATATTCTTAGATAGAAATTCAGACAACAACACTATCAGCTTTAACACAATAAAATTCTCTAAAAACTCCGCAATAAGAATCCAAAACTCAAGCTCTGGAATAATGCCCCAGAACAACACAATAATAAATAACAATATAACAAATGCAACAAATGGAATATCTATATTTATGAACTCTACAAGACCATTTGCAGTAAACCATACAATAGAAAACAATAATATAACATTTACAACAAATGCCCTCTACATTTCCAACAGCTCAAATATCAACATCTCATTAGGATTAATAAGAAATTCAACTAATGGAATAACATTATTTTACTCAAAGCAGATAAACGTTACTAACACAACTTTCATATCAAATACCTATGACTTCAACATAACAAACAGCTCTTCATTAACAAGCATAAACAACACCTTCAACAAGACAGTAAAAGTTATGGATGAATCTAACTTTACTATAATGTGGTTTGCTGAGGTTTATATAACAGATAATCAAAGCAATACAAATGTTTCAGTATGGAATACAACAGGAGCAAGACATTACAATACAACAACAAATTCAAATGGATTAACCAATCTGTTTTTATTGACTGAATACATAAGGAATAATACAGCTAACTTGACTTCAAACAATCCTTTTAACTTTACTGCTAGTAATACAACTTTCTTTAATTCAACGAGTGTTAATATAGATAAAAGTATGAGGGTTAAGATTGGGTTTACAGCAGGAGCAGTCCCAGTAGCTATATCAAGAGAAGAAGGATGGTATTCACAGACCTGGATTGGAACAGAAAAACAATTAAACAAGAAAGAAGGCATATTTATAAGGTTTTTAAACAGATTAAGGAGATTTTTTACATGGATATTTTGATAGTCAGCTTGGAAAAGAGGATAAGAAAAATAGAGGATATTGAAAAATACACAGATTTAACTATGGATTGCCTAAGAATTAGAATAGAAAGCGGAATATTAGACTTTGATTTGAAAGAAAAGTATGAATTAGCTATAAAAGAAATGCAAAAAAGAAATATTAATACAATTCCTTATCAAAGAAGATATAATAATCTAATGAATATCTATCAGGAGGTATTACAATATGGATAAAGAAAACATAGAAACATTAATCGAAGAATGCAACAGCAATAGCATATTAGTTACACCATTACTGATAAACACAAAATATAACTACTGCGGTCTATACTCGCATCATAAAGATATAGATTGCAAATATCTATCAAGAAATAATACAAAAATTAATGGAATAATAACAATAAGATTATGCTATAAACATGGAAAAAGAATGCCCTAAAGACTGCATTTACGGAAAATGTATATTATCAGAACAAAAAGGAAAAGAGAATTGTGAAATATGGAAAAAGAAAAATGAATAATTTAAAAATAGCATTGAAAATATGAACAATAAACAAATAAGAAAAAAAGAAAGAGGAAAGATACTAAGTTTTTTAGAGAAATATCGCAGTATGAATGACGAAGAAAGAAGAGAAGTTTGCTTAGATATAGATGTATATAAAGATGGAGTAAAAAGACCTTACAGCTGGGATGTTGTATGGATGGAAATTACTCAAAATACAGAACTTGGAAATTTAATGCTTAATATTATGAAGAAAGAAAAATGAATAAAAATATTAAATTAATAAAACAAATTGAAAGAGAAATCAGAGAAAGTGATAAAAGAGTAGAGCAAATTACTAAAAACTTTAATAAAAACTTAAGAGATTTATCGCAATTATTAGGATTTAAAAAATGAATAAAAACCTTAAAATTTACATTAAAGTATCATCAATCTTCTTGCTAATTAGTTTTATATTCTTAATCCTTCTAAATCCAGTTCGGGCAGAATGTCCAGTAGGAGAATGCTTAATTAATACAGACTGCAAAGCTTTAACTCATATAACTAATAATTCAATAGGTGATGTTTTAGGAGCTTCAATAAAGATATTTTTCTATTATCCAGACATAAACTCAACTTTTTATAATTCAAGCACTATGATTGAGATAAACAACGGTCAGTATTATGCTTTTGTAAGACCAACAGTATTGGGAAGGCATAAATCTTATTGGAATACTTCAAATCAATACTGCAATAACTGCTCTGAAGTTTGCTTGTTTGATGTAGTTAATACGTTAATAAATACTTCCATACAGAATATCTCTGATACAAGCAATAGAATAGAGACTAACACAATAGATACAAAGAACATCTTATTTAATGGAACTTTGCAGAAACTAATATGGACTTATACAGAATCAAGAAACGTATCAATTGACTGGAAAACAGGGGGATTATATATATGGAATTCAACTGACAGAAACTTGACATTTACAGCAGATGTAACAAATTATCCTGCAATACAAACTTGGGTCTGGAACTATACTTCAAAGACATTAAACATTTGGAATGAAACCTCAGAAGACTTATTATATCAATGTTTGAAAGAATCAAACTGTGCTGGATGGTGGATTAACAATACTCTGACTGGAATGAATAATACTTTAAATTCTTGGAATAATGCAATTACCAAATCAAATATACAGATTTACGGGACTGAATACGAGCCTTTGGAAAATGCTTCAATATTTGCCCAAGTTTTAAATTCAACAGGTGCATTTACAAATTCAAGCTGTAATATCACAATGTTTTATGAAAACCAAACTTTTTTTGTAAATGATTCTTTAATGAGATTTATTCCAAACTCAAGAAGTATTTACAAATATAATTTTATTGTTCCAAACCTTACAGGAGATATGGCAGTTCAAGTTTATTGTGCAAATCCAGTCGTCGCTGAAGGAATAAGCAAAATACACGTTGCACCTTGGGCTCAATTAATTCATATTATTAACTCTACGAGGATGGATGAGCTAAAAAATTTGTTTGGTTGCTCAACTGTTCCAGGTTATAGCAATACAGTTTGTGATAGATTAAATAAAATTATTGACACTGCGAACGACACGCTTTTTTATGCTAAATTATCAGTTCCAAAATACCTAATGAATATTTATAAGATAGATTCAACAGAAATTGGTTATCTTTATGCTTATAGATTAGAGCTGAACCATCGAGGAGATTATGACCCAACCATTTGGCTGAAGGTCTCTGTAAATAGTAGTTCAGATATTATATTAAGAAATGATAATTTTGATGTAACGTCTTTTTCTCTTACCCAAGATGCTACTGGAGATTATTGGATACATTTTAAATCAACTGGGCTTCTGTGCGATAAATCAAACTTGGATTCACATTTAGATTGTGGATTTAAAAATTATTATGTCTATCTAAGAAATCCTTTATATTTAAGAAATAATACTATTGCAGATTTAAAGCCACAATCTTATTTAGATTTGACCTTAGAAAAATTTTCTACAGCAGAAAAAAAGTTAATTCCAGATTATGATTTTAAGGGATATTTGATTTTAAGTTTGAGCATAATAGGAATAATAATTATTTTAATGTCTATTATTTTTGGAATTATGTTCTTGTTTTTCTGGACTTTTGAAGAAAGATTAGCCATCAAGAAAAAATTAGTGAGGTGGAAATACAGGAAAAAATATCTCAAAGATGAAGAGGAGGAGACTGAATAACTTTATTTATCTCATTTTATAAAGTTCCTAATCTTGTTTACGACTTCTATTGGATTTTTCAATTCGTGTTCCCATATTACTAAAGTTTTATATCCATACTTTGAATAAGTTGCTAATCTTTCAGCATCATCTTTTTGAGTATCTTTATGCCAATAGTCTCCAAAAAGTTCTATAATATGCTTTGGATTTTTTGATAAAAAATCTGGATTGAAAGATTGAGTGTCTCCCTTAAACCAAATCTTATCATCTCCGACATAATTAAATGGAAAATCATTTTTCTTGATAATCTTTATTAATATATTCTCTGGCTTGTTTGGTTTATATTTATTTGAAATTCTTGCTTTTAACCCACCACCATTTTTCATTCTCTCAGACTGTTTTTTATAGTTTCCATTTCTTATATTAGTATTTACAACTTTACAAGAGATATTACTATTTTTCATAGGATTGTTTTTCTTCATCCTTTCTGAATGCTCTTTTAAAATTTTACAATTATCCTTATTCTTTCCTTTACTCCACGAGGTATGCCCTTTCTTAAATCCATAAATTCCAGCTATATTGTTCATACTATGTCCATAAATAAATTTTCTTTCTCTTCCTTGATTATCATATTTATATCTTGTATTTTTACAATGACCACATTCACAAAATTTTATCTCATTTTCTAAAACTTTAGTAAAAGCATTATCTCTATCAATCATTGACCATTTGATAGTTCTAATATAAACTCCAGAAGGCATATTTCCTTAAACCTCTATCTTCTTAAATTCCTCAATCAATTCCAAAGCATTTTCTTTAGGCAGACAAAAAGTTAATCCATTTTGATATAGATTAAAAAAATAAGATTCTCCATCTTCCCAAATCTCAAATAATTCACACTCATAAATGTCTTTTATTTTTCCCATTTTTAGAACCTCATTATTACAATCTATCATCTTCTATAATGATAGTGATAATTACATTAATATTAAAGTTAAACTACTATTTAAACCTTATGTGTGCCTTTGTCTTTTCTGTCTTTTTGGTATATTCTTGATTATCTATTTTAGATTTACTCACAAAATGTTAGTAGAATAAGCATCAAGCAGTAGATATTTTCTTACCTTTTTTATTTCCTTTAGATGCTAACCAAAATATAACTAATAATGCTAATATACTTCCTAAAGAAAAGACTAACCAATATCTATTTCTTTCCCACCAACTTTTTCTAATAGGTAATTCAGGAGTTTCTTTTTTAGGTTCACCCAATTCTTGATTTTTATTAGGTATATCTATTTTAACATCTAAGTCTATTGTTTTATCTTCAACAAATCTCTCCAGTTTAATATCAGCCCAATTACCATCAGATTTAATCAGAGAAATCTTAAAATCTTTTGTTCCATCATTATCCATATCTAAAATATCAAATTTGCCTTCTTCTAATTCAACCAAGTATCTAAAAGGAGATGAGATAATTAATTTAGCTTTTCTATCCCATATTTCTGAAAAATAAACATAATGGTTAATATTATCCAAAACAAAATAAATCTTATCTCCTTCTCTTCCTTCTATAATAGCAAAAGCAACAGAATTTAAATTAACTCCAGAAGGTGTAGAACTTCCTCCACCTCCACCTCCACCACCACCAGAAACAGAAGAAGCAGGAACATCTATTGTAGTCCAATTATAAGTTATCCTGCAAGTAGTATTTCCAATCATCTGGTCTGAAAAAGAACTCATATTAATATAATCTTGAATAGCAGTATAACCAGAGATATTGTAAGTTTTAGAGATAGAATAATCCAAGAAAGTGCAGTTTAGTATTGTTGTATTGGTTGCAGAAAGATTTACAGTAATTTCCTTATATTCATCATAAGAATTTTCTATATAAATTGAAGTTTTGTTGTTTTCTCCTGGATATAAAGAAACATCATAATAATTAGGGAATATATTTACATCTGCCAAGACTAATCTAATTGATAAAAAGAATATTATTCCTATTAAAAATAGTTTTTTAGTTTGTTTCATTTTTTATATTCCTTTAATTTATCATAAATCTTTAAAATACCTCTAAGTCTGCCATCTGTTAGATAATGTCTAATTTGATGCAATTCTATTTTAGATTCCTTTGAATATTCTTCTATTGCTTGTTTAAATAATTCCTTATCCATTTTTCATTTTCTCTCCATCTTTTAAACATTTATCTGAACAAAATTCGAAATGTTCATCATCAAATTTGCTTCCATAACCAAAAGATAAATCTACAACAACATAATCCATATTATCTTCGCAATTATTACATATTAATTTAGTCTTTTTAATTTGTTTCATTTTCAACATCTTGCTTTATTTAGATAATTCTCCATCGCTTCAGGATACTTTTTATAATTTTTCTTGATATATTCTGAATTATATAAATCTGATTTCTTGCATATACTATCCTGCAAATATCTTATGCTCTCTCTTACTTTATATTCAGAGTAGCTACATCCAGCAATATCAGACATAGGAACTCGATTAAAACATTCGTCAATATTTTCTAAGCTAAAATCTAAAAACCAAATACCCCCATTATTTTCTTCGGCTATTTTATCATAAAATTTAGTATCATAGAAATTCCTCAAAAACCAATATTGAGTTCCAATTGCTTTAGCCAAATAAGAAGCTTCGATATATTCTCTATTATCCATTAATTTTAATATATCATCCCCTTGTTCTATTATACTTCTCGTTATGACTTCTTCATAGGATTTATTTTTAACATTTATAGATAGCAAAAATATTATTAAGAAACCTATTATAAATCCTAATAAGAACAGACTCCAATTCCATTTATTTTTTGATTTTTGTTTCATTTTTCTTTCCTCACTCTAACCTTTTTTACTTCCTGAAGGAATTTTATCATCGTAAGCAAGAAGACTCTAACCTGAACTATGTTAGGTTAGAGATGAATTGCTTCTCCTCCATTAATTGAAACATAATCCTTTTCCATAACTTATCAACTCCACATTTTGAATATTTGTATTTGTTCCATCATCTAATCTTACCCATTTGCCGTAATTGAACATTCCTTTAATTCTTAGTAACTTATCATCAAATTTCACTAAATCATTAGTCTGTAGGACATACCTTTGTCTTCTGATAGATGGCTTAAATCCTTTCCTATTGGTTTGTAAACATCTATTATTTCTTCTTATCTGATTGACTGAGTAAGGTTTACATCTTGTCTGTTTAGTTCCATTTGCAATAATAAAAGCATCATTAACATGGTTTTTGTCTAACTTATTGTTAATTCTCCCATATTTTGTTATATATCCAAATGTTTCTTCTGCATTAACTTGTTCTGCCAATCTTTTTCTCACAACATTCATAAAAGCAGTTGCTTTCAAACTTTCTTTTGCTATTTTTTGTATTTCTGGAAAGCCATATTCTTCAGCAGTTCTATTGTCTTTTTCCAAGTTACAATCTCTACACGATATGGTTAGGTTGGATACCCTGTTAGTTCCACCTATGGATTTTGGGATTATATGCTCAACTTCCAAAGGAATATCTCTCTTATTGCAGTAAACACATTTCCTTCCAAATTTCTCTAACAAATATTCTTTAATTTCATACCCTTGTAATTCTCCTTGTTGATATTCTATCCCGCTTATTTCTGGGTTCTGCATTTTTTGTGTATCAAAATTGGCAATTTCGATTATTGTTTTTGTTATAGGTAGCATTTTCCTTATTTTTTCAATCAGCCTGATATGTGTATCTAATTTATGCTGCATACTTGGTGCTAACCATCCCTTTGGTATTGCTCTATTGTTAAATCTTGCTTCTCTATGCCATAACTTATTCCTTTTTTGTCTTCTATACATTCTTCGTTCTTCTAACTTTTTGGATACATCTTTTCTTAATTTTAGTTCTCCACTAATTAATTCTTCTTTTTTTGTTGTCGCACTAAATCCTACTTTGCTATATCCGCTATCTATCCCCAATGTAATATCTTGTTTTGTTTCTCCAGTTGGATATTTTAACTGGATAACAAATGGTGTTCTCTTGACTACCTTAGCTTTTCCTTGTTCAACTAATTTTCTTGCTTTTCTTGGTGTTGTTGGCATTAATGGTTTTCCTCGTATGTTTAAAACAGGAACTCGCAAGTCCTGTCCAGTCCTGCCAGACTGTTGGTTCACATCGAGGCGGTTAGAAAGAGTTTTTGAGCTATGCTCACTGAGAGTTTCCTCTCTGTTTAAAGACATAGCCACAGAGCCTTGAGCTTGTGAAGCACTCAAAGGTGTGTATGTATTTCTCCTTCCTAACTTCTGCATTTCTATTCTCATAGTTTTTGCCCTCTAATCAACCAATTGCTCTCGTTCCTTACGGAATAAGCCACATCCTAAAACCTATGGTTTAGGTTGTGGTGGTTGACAATTTGGTCTATACTAATATCACTCAATTCATTTTCATAAACATCCATATTTTTTCTATCTTTGATAACTAAAGTTAATTTACTATCTTTTCCATCTAAAATCCTATTAAAATAAATACTGCACCATCTATCAAAAAATATAGTTAAAAATTTAAATTGAGCATAATCATCTATTATTAGTTTTTCGTATAACATTTTTTCTCCTTACTAAATCAAAAAAAAGAGGGAAAACCCCCATAAAAAAGTTTATCCAGTTCTTGTTACAGTTACTGTTCCAGTTATATCTGAAATATTTGTAGCCCCGTCAAATGCAAACCTGATTGTCATAGGTGCACTTCCAAATCCAGGAACTGTTATTGGATTTAATACCCAAGTTGCTACATAAGTTGAACCATTAACATTTGCAGTTTCTGTAAACAATGCAGTAGCAATCAAATCAGCACTGCCCACATTGTCAACTCTTATTGTCCTGTTTATAGTCTCTCCAGGAAATGCTGTCAAGTCTATGGTTGTATTCACTGAACTAAGAGCTTCACTCATAGTTATGCTTACAGACTGAGATTTAATCAAGACAGATGCAATTGCAAATCCGCCTAAGACTATCAAAGTCAAGAATATAGGCATAACCCATTTGGCTAACTTATTTTTCTTTTCTGTTTTAATTTCTTGTTCCATATTAAACTCCTCCTTGTTTATTTTTATCTTTAAAAAAATCTTTAAGAATATTAGCAATAGCTTTAGCCATAGTCAAGTTGTTTTTAATGCAATAAATCTTTAATTTATTCCAAATTTTCTCATCAACCCCTTTTATTAATTTGTCTTTAACCATTTTAGCTTATTTAGATAGTTTAACTTATAGTAGAACTTATTTATAAGTATTTATATTCTACAATAGTTATTTAATATTAGCATAAATATGCCCCCAGCAAGAACGAGGGATTACAGAACTTTTCCTGTGCCGAATACTATTCAACTTTTTTCTAAATCTCCTTCTGCATAATCTTTTTTGTGTTCGGTTCATCTTTTTCTTCTTAGACGAGTTTTATAATATTTACTCTGATATTTTCTGATTTTATCTCTATTTTTCTGATAATCTTTTCTTGCCCACTCTCTTAACTTTTTCCGATTTCTCTGACGATACTCTTTACCATATTTCCTAAGTTTATCTTTATTCTTCGCTATCCATCTCTCTTGATATTCTTTAACTTTATCAGGATTATTTTTTCTCCATAATTCTATTCTTTTTCTATAAATGTCACTTCTTCTATAATATGCTCTTTTAAATTTTCTATCAAGGATTTTCAGAGGGATAGTTAATGCCTTTCCTTCTTCTACATTTTTCAGATTTTTTTCAATATCTTTTTCTGTTACCATAGATTTTCTCGTCTATACCATTTATTCACAAACCTTTTAAATAAACCCCCCTTAACAAATATTGGAGGTTTGAGCAGTTCACAAAACCCCAGCAAAACTGGAATAATGTGGATTTAATCTTTTTCTTTTTTCCTCTTTCTCTTTAATATCGCAATTCCCCCCAATATCATTAAAACACCCTGTAAAATCGGCAAAAATAAACCTATTACCCCGAATATAATTAATAGGATACCCCCTGCATCTTTTAACTTTTCTTTTATAATTTGGTTCATATTTAGTGTTTATTCAGCAACCTTCAAAACGCTTTCCTTTTTAATCATTCCTAAACCCTTTAAGTTATAAGGTCTCGGCGTAAAACACCTTGCAATCAGGTCAGATTAGGTTTTCTGCCTTCATTAAAAGTATTCTGTCTCTTTTACATTCGGAAATAACTCTTTAAATTTCTTATTTATTCTTGCTATTTCTCGTGCTACCAATAAAAATCTTTTCTTACTCATCTTTCTTGGATTTAATCTATTATAAGATTTTAATAAAATACCCTGTCTCTCATTCAAATAACTATAAAATTTATTCAAGTTTTCTTGTTTAATCTCATTTTCCATATTTTAACGCCGAATAAATAAAACAATTATTCAATTGAGGTGAAAAAATGAAATACTTACTCAGGTTTCGTTAATCCTACAATTCATCAAATCTTAATCTATACTTTTTATAATTCTTCAACTCAACCAATAGAGCATTATAACTTTTCAATAGAATATCAATTAATTCTTTCTCTTCAATCCGACTGCTCTTTCCTTTCAAAAACTTCTGCAATAGAGTATCATATTTGCTTTCCATTTTACATCACCACCTGCAACACAATCCAAATAATTATAACTACAAAGAGCAAACCCCCGAAAAATCCAATCTTTAGATTTCGCCGATTTTCTCCAATCAATCTTTCCTTGTCTTGATTATACATCTTGCTCAAGTGATTGTGATAATCTACCCACTTTCTCAAATCTTCTTCTTTTTGTTCTAACTCATTATTTAATTCTGCTATCTTAACTTCTTTCTCTTTCAGTTCAATAAATTCAGAGTTTACCATTTTTTATATCACCCTTATAAATTGGGTCAATCAAACCCTCAAAAATAACTTTTGCGTTTTTTATCTCCTTAATAATAAACTTATGCTCATTGCAACTTTTAAAACTATATTTTAAATCATTAGTTTCTGCTATTTTAGTTTCAGAACAATATTCACAAGTTATCTCTATATATCCATTATCTAATCTTTCCAAACTCTTATAATCCATTAATTGTATTCTTTCGCACAAGTCTTTTCCCATATCTTCTGTTTTAAATTGCCATATAATACTCTGGATTAGCATAAAGATTAAGAAAACTAAGAATAACATTAGGATAATCATCACAATATCAATTATTCTTTTCATTCTAAATCACATATCTCCAAACAAGGATACTTTGAAAGATTTGAAAGATTAATATTTCCTTTATCTCTTAAATAGAATAATGTATGCGAACATCCTTCTTCACAACCACTTTTAAAACTTGCCGATATAATTTCTTTTACATTTTCTATATCTGGATTATGTTCTAATTTTTTGTTATTAAGAGAATCTAAACTATTT
>ERZ1292644.221-Hain-H14-01um-R2-221-length-42080-cov-7_pt4 | contig 29246 bp, 39 predicted proteins | sample MGYA00564402_ERZ1292644 | MGnify/ENA primary metagenome ERZ1292644 (study PRJEB36523, sample SAMEA6512644) | groundwater metagenome | collected 2019-01-09 | study: AquaDiva: Metagenomics assemblies of 32 groundwater samples
GCTATTACTGTATTAGCTATTACTGTATTAGCATATACATATAGTCTAGTCACATTGATCCGAAATATTTATTTTGGGTTTGAAAAAGTCGCCTTTGGGGTACACCCCTGGTCTTGTTGGTGGGGTAATGTGCACAATCCAGAGGTCGATTTTTTACAAAAAAATCCCAAAATCGCTACAAAAAATTACAAAAAAATCACAAATATCACCTTGACATTGTATTATAGTGGTGTATTAGATGTTAAATGTAGACTTTTGGTTATCGGATTATTCTGTTGTATATAAACTAATTGGGCAAAATTGGGAAGTAGATTACAAAACAATAACAGATGAGCTTAACGAGCTTATTATTCGTTGTACTGGTGGGTTTTATGATTGAGTCTTTGTCTAGACTATTTGAATGTATTGTATGTAGGATGCTATTTGGTAAATGGTACACTAGAAGGTGTAAGTAAGTGGAACATTTATATTTTTATTATATTATTTTGTTTATTTGTGTGGCTTATCTATTAGCTAGTGTTATTGAGTTTATGGTATCTAAGCTTTCTACAAGAGATGACTTGAATGTGAAGTCAGATGAATAAAGAGCTATGGTATTATTATTTATTTCCTAAGATTGTACTATTTGTTATTATTTTAGCTTTAGCTTTATATAACTGGTGTTTTGAATGATTAATTTATTTACATTTAATGGCTCGGCTGAACTATTAGTCACATGGCTAAATGACATGGAGCTACTAGGCTGGTCATTCTTATCTTGTATGGGAGACGAGAACCTATTTCGTGTGCTTATGCGTGGTGACTCGACTCTTGTTGTAAGTGATTACCCACATGATATCTAAGCAGTTCCACGAATACGATCTAGACTTCAATGATGGCAGAACATCTTGGCTAGAGAGACTACTTGTTTGGTTAACAGTCCTATGTATGGTTACAGCAACAATCTCTGAGGTTATACAGGGACTAGCTGTATTAGGAGTAAAGCTGATATGAAAAAGTATGCTATTGTTATTGTATCCTGTCTAGCTTTATCAGCTTGTGCTAACAAGACACAAACAGGAGCACTAGTTGGTGGTGGTTTGGGTGCTGGCACAGGCTTACTTCTAGGTGGTACAGATGGAGCTATTGCTGGTGGTTTATTAGGTGGTGGTGTTGGTGCTTTATTTGGTATGAGTCAAGATAATAATAATAATGATGATGATGGTGGCTATCGCCATTACAAGCGTGGTCACAAACACTAATGGACTTCAAGATTCCATATGTCCCACAATCTAGACAAAGGTTGCTACGTTGGGAGTTAGATTCTAATGACTAGAGAAGACGTAGAACTATTTAGACTCCTTCTTACAAAGCTATATGATCTATGGGATAGTGATAGAGATGTGCATGTAGGCAAGCTATTAATAGCCTGTCTAGACAAAAGTATTCATTACAATCCTATGGCTTCTGAAGTAGCAAGAAAGCTAGAACTCTAGTGGAATTCCAAATACCATACACTCCTCAACCAAGACAAAGGTTGCTACATGCCTCGACTGCAAGACAAATCTTTTATGGTGGGTCTGCTGGCGGAGGTAAGTCAGTGGCCGTTAGATGGGACGGGAAATTATTCTGTCTCGAAAACCCTGGATGTCAAGTCTATCTGTTTAGAAGAACACTACCCGAGCTACGAAAGACACATATTGACCCTCTCAGACTTGTGTTCCCAGACTCTTTGGGACTTGGTAAGTGGCACGAGGAACAGAAAGCCTTCAAGTTTATAAATGGCTCTTCTATCAATATGTGTTACTGTGAAGCAGAGGAAGATGTAAAAAGATACCTCTCTGAAGAGATGCATGTAGTATATCTAGATGAGGCATCCACATTTACTCCAACACAGATAGGCTTTATTAAGACTAGAAATCGGCTTGGTTCTTGGACACCTGCTAAGGATGTAAACAAGCTACCTAGGTTTGTAATGGCATCTAATCCAGGTGGACCAAGCCATTCTATGTTGAAGCGCACATTTATTGATGCCGCTCCACCAGAGACTATATTCTATGACAAAACTATGCGGGACCCAGATGACCCAACAGACAAAGGTTGGAAGTCCGTCTATATTCCTGCTAGGATGTCAGACAACAAGTATATAGACAAAGCATATCGCTCTTCATTTGGTGCTTTGTCTCCTGAGTTAGCTAGAGCATATAGAGATGGAGATTGGGATGTTGTTGCAGGACAAGCCTTACATAACTTGTCTAGAGAAAGACACTGCTTACGTTCGTTCGTACCACCTAAACACTGGACACGGTTTCAATGTATGGACTGGGGAACAGCTAAACCCTTTTCCATCGGGTGGTACTGTGTATCCGATGGAGGCATCCTCAAAGCTCGCGATGGTTATCCGGAGCGTGTCATCCCGTCTGGTGCAATTATACGGTATAGAGAGTTATACGGCTGGGCAGCACTCAATACAGAGTTCAGAGGAGACCCAGAAGACAAAGGATGTAGATGGCTTGGAAGTAAGGTGGCTTCTGCCATAAACTCTATTGAGTATAAACACTCTGATCGTATGGACTATAGAGTAGCAGACGGTGAGATGTGGGCACAAAGGGGTGGTCCTTCTATTATCTCATACTTCCAAGAGAAGGGACTAACCTACAGACGAGCCATTAAAGACAGAACTAGAAACTACCAAGAAATCCTAGCACGTCTAGCTGGTAATGAAGAGTACTTTGAGGATGGCCTAGTAGAAGCCGATCCAATGTTCTTTGCTACAGACAACTGTATACACTTCTGGCGCACATTACCAACTCTGACATTCGACTCAGTTGACCCAGAGAAAGGACCAAACACAAAACAAGAGGATCATGTGTACGACGAAGTAGTATATGCTTGTCGCTCATATCCTTTTGTTACGACACAGCTAGATAGAGAACTAGAAGAAGAAAGTGAAGACAGTCCAAAGCCAAGAGGTGATCCATATGCCACATATTAATTGGCTAGACAAGGCTGAGACTAGAATAGACAAGGCTTGTGACACATATGGTAAAGACTTTACACTAGAACAGTGGATTTCTTGGTGGAGGAAAGAGTTTGCTAGGCAAGAAACAGACCAAAAGACTAACATATAGACAGCTTATTATGGAGCTAGATGCTCTGGCTATGACATTTCCTTGGGATAGTCCTGAGAGAGATTTAGTTATTCTGGCTTCTAATACAATAAAACATTTATTAAAGGTCACTGATAAATGACAATTACAGAACGTATTGATGCTACAACATTTATTGATTCTACGCATCTTGGTGTGAATATTCCAGCACCAAAGTCTGTTAAAATTGAGCTTACAGGACGATGCAACTTTAACTGTTCATTCTGTGCTAGAAGCATGAAGCTTCGAGAGCAGTCAGACATGGACTTTGAGTTTTACAAGCGTGTCGTACTAGACATGTACAACTCTGGTGTAGAGGAGCTAGGCTTATTCTATCTAGGTGAGTCTTTTCTATATCCAAAGCTAGTAGAAGCTATCGAGTATGCTAAAAACATAGGCATCCCATATGTATTCCTTACGACCAATGGGTCTATTGCTGATCCTTTCATTGTTGGCAAATGCATTCGGGCTGGCTTGGATAGTCTTAAGTTTTCACTGAACTATGCTGACCAAGAGCAATTCATCTCTATTGCACGAGTAAAAGGCTCACTCTATGAGAGAATTCTGGACAACATTCGTGTGGCGAAGTCGGTACGTGATGCACTACATAGAGAGACAGGCCACAAATGCGGTTTGTACGCTTCTTACATTGCGTATGATCAGGCACAGAAACCCAAAATGGACAAGGTAGTAAATGAACTATCTATGTTTCTAGACGAGATTTATGCCTTACCATTATATAATCAGGCCAGTTTTGTACAGAAGACTGTAGATAATCTAGGATATGTGCCTGTTGCAGGCAATCTAGGTCGTCTTGATGCTCTTCGTGAGCCTCTGCCTTGTTGGAGCTGCTTCACAGAAGGACACATTACATGGGATGGTCATCTATCTGCTTGCTGCTTCGATCACGATAATCGTTTTTCTATGGGAAATCTTAACTCTTTAACATTCATGGAAGCCTGGAATAGTGAAAAGTTCCAAACCCTTCGTGCTGCCCACTTGGCCAAGGAAGTTAAAGGCACCCCCTGTGAGAAATGTGTTGTCTGGTAGTCAAGTGAGAACTAAATATCTACATTTTCCGGAGGGATGTACACATTTTAAGAAGTTTGACCACTATCAAGTAGAAGTTTACCAGAAAGCATTAGAATTTACACCAATTCGTCTATGTGCTATAGATGTTGGTGCTCATGTGGGGATATTTACACTCTATATGGAGAAGGACTTCGACAAAGTAGTAGCATTCGAGCCTATAGCTAAGAATTATCTAAGTTTAGGTATTAATATTCGTAACGAAGCAGTAAATCCAGACAGAGTATCTACTAGAAATGTAGCTCTTAGTGACAAGATGGGCACTGTGAAGCTAACACATCCAACTAGAAATAACTCTGGTACATGGATGATTTCAGAAGAAGGAAAGTCTGTAATAAATTGTATGCCTCTAGACATATTCTCTGTAAAGCCTAATCTAATGAAGCTAGATATACAGGGACATGAGCTACAGGCACTCAAAGGGGCATACAATACTATTACAAAGCACAAGCCTACACTCATTGTAGAGGTATGGGGAGTGGAAGACACTAGAGAGTTGACAGATTACATAGACATCGTATTACAGTATAAACAAGTAGCTCGTATTAGTAAGGATAGCATTTATATCTCGAAGGAATAGTATATGCCTAGAATTATAGAGCAGCCAACAACAGAAGATCTACCAAGTATGGATGACAGCACACTATGTGAGCAGCTATTCATTGGCTCTAATGGTGAAGACATTGTCATTATGATGGTAGATGAAGCAGGCTCATCATACTATGGATGTCTAGACTATAGTGAGTTTGTTAAGACTACGCAGTATGTGTTGAATAGCAGGAACTAACATGAAAGCCCTAATCACAGGTGTCACAGGACAAGATGGGTGGTATCTCACAGAGCTACTCAAGTCTAAAGGCTATGAGGTACATGGCCTAGTCCGTCGTACATCTACACGTAATGCAGACGTCTTAGAGAAGCTAGACAAGATTATCTCAGGATCAGTAGAGAATTATAGCTCTATTGTAAACATCTTTACACAGAATAAGTACGACGAAGTATATCATTTAGCAGCACAGTCGTTTGTCACAGAAAGTTTTATTGATCCCTTTACTACAGCAGACATTAACTTTCAAGGCACACTCAATATCTTAGAGGCTATTCGTCTACATTCTCCAGAGAGTAGGCTCTACTTCGCTGCTACCAGTGAGATGTTTGGTAATGAACCAGGACCACAGAGTGAGTGCACACCGTTTATGCCTCGCTCACCATATGGTGTCAGCAAGCTTGCATCATATCAAATGGTCAAAGTATATAGAGAAGCCTACGGGCTTTATGCCTGTAGTGGAATACTATTTAATCACGAGTCTCCTAGACGTGGTGCTGAATTTGTTACACAGAAAATCGTCAAGGCAGTATGCAAACGACAACCTCTTAGGCTAGGTAACCTAGAAGCACGTAGAGACTGGGGACATGCTAAGGACTACGTGCGTGCCATGTGGCTTATGCTACAGATTGGTGTCGCAGAAGACTTTGTGATTGGCACAGGCTTTACGCATAGTGTGGCTGAATTTCTATATACTGTAGGAGATGTTATCGGTACACAACCTGTGTATGAGATTGATCCAAAGTACTATCGACCAGCAGAAGTCTATGCTTTACGTGCTGACAGTTCCAAAGCTAGGTTGCAACTAGGCTGGTATCCAACTATATCATTTAGATGTTTAGTCGAGGATATGGTAAAGGAGGAACTAGCTAGGTGATTACATTTAACTATGTTACAGAAGACTGTGAAGAAGTCAAAGTACATATAGAAAAGGAACTACATGAAATGAATGAAGAAGAAAGATTAGAAAGACTAAATGCATTACATTCTTTGTACCCAGAGTTATATTAAATGAAAATCTTTGTTGGTTTCGATAAGAAAGACTTTCTAGCATATGAAGTATGTGTCGCTTCTATTATTAAGCATGCATCTATTGATCTAGAGATTATTCCTTTACAAGACTGGAAGCTTAGACAGAAGGGATTATTCTACCGCTCACATATTGTAGATACATCTGGACAGATGATTGATAGACGAGACAAGTCTAAATTCTCTACAGACTTCTCGTTTACAAGATTTCTTGTACCTGCTATTAATCAGTATGCAGACGAGTGGGTACTATTCTGTGATCCAGATGTACTCTTTCGTGCTGACGTTGCTGAGTTGTTTGCTTTAGTGGATGACCAATACTCTGTTATGTGTGTGCAACATGAGCACATTCCATTCGAGAGTCACAAGATGTTTGGCATGGAGCAGACAAAATACAGACGTAAGAATTGGTCGTCTGTTATGTTAATGAATACAGCTAGATGTAGTTGGCTAACACTATACTGTGTAAACAACCAGTCTGGTGATTATCTACACTCAATGTCTTGGGTAGATGACAAAGCCATTGGAGCCTTGCCACAGGAGTGGAACTATCTAGTCGGTTACACTGATCCAAAGGTGTGTGAGTTTCCTAGACTAGTACACTATACACTAGGTACTCCTGATATGGTACCAGAAGCACTATTAGAGTATTCTAACGAGTGGTGGTGGTATGCACAAAGAAAGACTCTCTTTGGTGCTAGCACTTGGAAGCATGTAGCAGGATTGGATTGTAAGTAATGTCACGTGTAGTAGTTACTAGCATGTCACAGAAGTACTTTGACATGTCTGGATTGACTTGGCTAAACTCTTTGTGTGCACATAATCCAGGAGTTACTCCATATATTGTGTCTGAGGATATGCCTCAGTCTTTATACATTCAGCCAATCCATAGGGCAGTGGACTATAAGAACTTCATTGCAGAGGCACAGGCACAGGAGCTATCTAAGGACCCAACGAATTACCGTTGGCAAGCTAGACGCTTCTGTCATAAGGTGTTTGCTGTAGAGCAGGCATTCTACTCATTTACAGACGACGATATCTACTGGTTTGATGCAGATGTGGAATTTACAGGTAAGATCGACTTCGATGTTCTACAGCCACCAGACGGTGGTGTGACTACTCTAGGTCGTACTGTGTGGCCACATACTGAGGGAGGCTTCATAGGATTTAGTGGTGGGGCATACGATGTTGTAGACATGTGGCTAGAGTTTTATCTCTCTGGTTGCCTATTTAATCTACAAGAGTGGCATGACATGTATGCTTTTGACATGACATTAGCTCTTACAAAGTGTTCTAACAAAAATCTATCTGCGAACATTCCACTAAAGCATGTATGGCCAGAGACTCCTCTAGCTAGCTTCTCTGCACACCACAAGGGTCCAGGTAGGAAGCTAGATGTCTATGGTTCCAACGAGGCTATTCGTGGAGCAGTGCTACAATCAACAGACGACGTAAAGGAATAAATTGTGTCTCGTTTACATCAAATTTATAAAGTTATTAAGTTTAATAAGCCAGTAACTATTGTAGAAGTTGGTACTTACAATGGTTTATCTGCTATCCATCTTATTACATGGGCATGTAAATATGCTCCAGAAGGCTCTGTAGTTAAGTACTATGGCTTCGATCTATTCGAGGATAGCACGAAAGAGAACGACGAATATGAATACAATGCTAAGCATGAACATGCATCTATGGCTCAGGTACGATACACAATTGAGAAGTACCGTGCAGACAACAGACTAAACTTTGAGTTTGAGCTTATCAAAGGTAACTCTAGAGACACAGTTACACAGGATGGTCCATGGAAGAATGCAGATCTAGCATTCATTGATGGCGGACATTCTATTGAGACTATCACAAGTGACTATGAGGCACTGAAAGCTTGTAAGGTAATCGTTTTCGATGACTATTACATTCCAGATGCGGATGGCAAGTGTCCAGATGTAGCCAAGGTAGGATGCAACTTCCTATCTAAGCTTGTACCTAGTGCTGCTATTCTACCTGTGTGTGATCCTGTGGCTGGTGGTGGTCTAGTACAGCTAGTTGTCTCTCCTATCCAAGCTAATCCATATCCTGTACAGTTTGAGGTTAAGACTAAGAACTGTGTAGACGATAGTGTTATCTGTGACAACATTAGACATTCTACATCTAATGGTACAAGATTTGTGCCTGTATGTAAGCAGCACAATAAGAATGCACTAATTGTATCTGCTGGCCCCAGTTACAGGGATGACCTAGAAGAAATTAAGAGTCTATCACACACAGACGATCATTATGTGTTTTGTGTAAAGAGTAATTACAAGGCTCTATTAGAGGCTGGTGTAAAGCTACATGCCTGTGTGCTACTAGATCCTAGAGATCATGTAAAGAACTTTCTAGATCCAATTCTAGATGATGTGTTCTACTACATTGCTACTATGTGTCATCCTACTACAGTCGATTTATTCTCTAAGGCTAAGAATGTATTTCTTTGGCATGCACTAGTTGGTGCTGGAGAAGACAAGCTTATCAAGGAGCTAATTGAAGTAGAGAAGAGGAATATCTCCAACGAGATGATCCGAGGTGGTTCCACAGCAGCAATGCGAGCCATGTTTATTGCTCATGTACTAGGCTTTAGGAGCATGACTCTTTATGGCTTCGACAGCTGTTTTTGGGAGCCACAGAATATGGCACATAAGGACTCACTTGGACAGCCATACTTCTGGAATGTTACTGTGAATGGAAAGCCGTTCCTAACATCACTTCAGATGTATTCACAGGCACAGGAATTTGGTAAACTGTTAGAGGGACTCAACCAAGTACGATCCTTTGACATAGATGTTAAAGGTAGGGGTATTGTCAAACATATCTTTGATTCAAATCCTATTAAGGGTTTGTCGTTTGAAAGTTTTGTAAATGCCTAAAACTGTACAAGCTCCTGAGTCATTTAATCTAGCAATAAAGCTCGATGACAAGAAGCTCATGGAGATTGCTACAAAATGTCTAGATGACTACAAACGAGACAGGGACTCGCGCTCTGATTGGGAGTCTATGCATGAGAAGTGGAAGAAACTCTACTACATGCAAGACAAGCCAACAACGCCACCATGGGAAGGCTCAAGTCAAGAGTCTATTCCCATGTTGGCTGAGGCATGTGGACAGTTTCATGCTCGTGCATATGGTGCACTGTTTCCAGGTAGGAAGATACTAACATGCATTCCTACAGGGTGTAATACTACACCAGATGTGCTACAGAGAACTAAACGTGTCTCTGCACATATGTCATATCAGTTATTAGACAAAGACAAGAATTACAAGAGGAACAAAGATAGGCTTCTTTTGTCTCTACCACTACATGGTAGTATGTTCACAAAGACATATTATGACACATACCAGAAGCGTGTACGTGTAGACAACGTGCGTGCTAGTGATCTAGTTGTGCCGTATGGTACTGGTCCTAGAGACATTGCAGACTTGCCTAGAAAGACAGAGCGTATCTGGCTACCTATGTATAGAGCTAACTATCTATACAGAACTAAGTTCTTCAGTGAGGCACCTAAGCCTTGTACATTCGAAGATGAGGCTGTACCAGTAGACCAAGCACATGATGATGCTACTGGAATGTCTCCATCTAGTGAGAGTGACTATGCTTTGTTACTAGAGCAGCATACATTCTTGGACCTAGATAATGATGGTGTCGAAGAGCCATATATTGTTACTATAGACAAGGCTTCTGAGAAAGTTGTACGTCTTACAATTCGGTATGAAGTAGACGACTTAGGACGTCCTACAGACTACAAGAATGCTATAGAATACTACACACACTATTCATTTATAGACAATCCAGATGGGTTCTATGGCCTAGGCTATGGCATCCTACTTGGTCCTATTAATACATCTGTGAACAAGATTCTTCGTCAGGTTATTGATGCTGGCACATTGTCTAATGTAGGCAATCTATCTGGGATCATTAACTCTCGTGTCGGTCTTAAAGGTGGAGAAGTGCAGCTTGCACTAGGTAAACTTATTAAGACTAACTCAGACATGGAAGACATATCTAAAGGTATTTGGCAGCCTAAATTCCCTGGTCCAGCACCAGTGCTCAACGATGTGATGAGGGCTCTAACTCTACGTGGTGATCGTCTAGCTATGGTCACTGAGAGCATCACAGGACAAGCTGAACGAGTTATGCAGCCAACAACTGTGATGGCTCTAATCGAACAGGCACAGACTATATTCTCTGCGGTCTACGAACGTGTGATCCACTCATGGTCAGACGAGCTAGACAAGGTATATAGACTAAATGGTATCTACATGGATGAATATGAAGCATTCATGTTTGCCGAATACGGACAGGACCCAGAGACAATGGAAGTGTCTCGTGGTGACTATCTACCAGATATGCGTGTTGTACCTCTGGCTGATCCAAAGCAGTCTACAAAGAGAGAACGACTAGCTATCTCAGATGCTATGATGGATACGGCTATGAAGTGTCCATTTACAATGAATGATCCAGAAGCTCTGTACGAAGTCTTTAGACAGAGATATGAAGACATTGGTGTACAGAATCTAATGTCTATTCTACCTCCAAAAGAAATTGCTATACAGAAAGTAGAAGAGCAAAAGATGCAAATGCAGCAACAGGCTGCTATGCAGATGGAAGCTCAACAGAAGGCTGCTATGATGGAAATGGTAGCCAAGTATGGTTCGTCTATGCTTAACCATGTTATAGATGGTATCAAAGGCTATATTACTACACAGATGCAGACAGAAGCACAGCTAGAGTCTACTGTTATCAAAGCCGATGCAGATATAGAGAAGGCAGAGAGGAAGCCAAATGGCGAAGCGTACTGAAGACGTATACTTGTGGAAGAAAGACCCAATTACCATATGGTATCTAGAGCAACTTCATAGACGGTTTGGTGCATACGAGAACGAGTGGCGTAGGGCACAGTCACTAGAAGACTTGTATAGACTTAGAGGCAAAGCAGAAGTATTAGACTTCTGTAATGACATTCTAGAGGACCCAGACTCATATGATTGAGTTTGTGGACGCTGGTTATGAACATGTACAAGCAGCTAGGTCATTTATAAACAAGTGTAGAATGACATGGAGTGTGTATTATCCATGTCCTACAGAAGAGTATCTAAATGACTTTGTAGCAGCCAAAGAAGCGTGTGAATTCTATCACTGCACTGTGGCACTAGACGGACAACGTGTTGTAGGTATTGTCTCTGCTTGTATAGACATATCACATAATGGTATGCCAATCTGTCAGAACCATGTTGTATTAGTTGATTCTACACTACCACCATTTGTAATGTATTCTGTTATAACTAGATTACTTGATAAGATTTATATATTTGCCAAAGAGCAGCACTGTTATAGAATAGCCTGGACTATTGGTACTGGTAAATGGGAAGCTTTACAGAAGATTATCTCTAGGAAGTTTCCTTCTACACAAGTTGGTGTCTGCTTAAACAGTGAGATTGTATAAATGGCTGAATACTCAGGTGCGATGTTTCAACCAGATACTCTTGGTGGCTTTGCTGCTAGGGCTGGTAGGGATGCCCAAAGAAATTGGGCTAGGCATGCAACAGCCGATCCTGAACCTATGTGGATTGTTGGGCCTCGTGGTGGTGGCAGACGACTAAATCCTAGATATAGTGAACAAGTGGGTCGTCAGAGAGAAGCACTCCACGACTTCATGGTTGATGTTGGTGAGGAGGAAATGAATGTTGGTGAGCTTCGACGACTAATTGGTGGTGCAGACACTCCTGGTGATGCTCCATCATTCTTGGGTTTAGCTCCTGGAATGACCGATTTGCAGAAGCGTACTGCTATTGCAACAGGTGGACTCTCTGAGAATGATCCTAGATTTAGTGATGATGCTACACTAGAATACTTCAAGAACCTTGTATACAAGAGTGTTGGTAAAGACTTATCTGATCCAACAGAGATAGAAAATCAATACGTAAGTCAGATGTCTGGGTTTGGTCCTAAGCTAAACAAGAGAACGAGATCAGGCTTCTTGTCTGCTGTTGCTGGAATGAAAGGCCGATAAGATGGCACCTATGGCACCTGCATTAGTGGTTGCTGCTATGATGGCTGCAACAACTACTGCACAGATACTAACAGCAAACAAGGCACCAAAGATGGGTAATCCTAAAGGGTTGCCTAGTGGAGGACCGGCTGCTGCACCAAAGGATTTGTCTAAGAATAGTCTTCTCTCCATGAAGAATGCAGACTTTAAGACACCAAGCTTTCTGTCTCTAAATGGTACTATGACTCCTACACAACAGAGAAATGCTATTGCTTCTGGTGGAGTAGGTAGTGACGATCCTAGATACAGAGACCCAGAGACTTTACAATCTTATCAACAGATGTTACTAAACAATTATCCAACTAGTTTAGAGCAGCTAAGTGATGTAGAAAAGCAATACATTACACAGATAGGTGGGACACCTAAAAGTCAGACTACAGAAGGTTACTTGTCAGCACTTAACAGAGCTATAGGATAGTAGAATGTTACAACCACTATTTAGTAGAGTATTACTCGAGCGTGAAGTAGCTAAGAAGATTGGCAGCATCATTATGCCAAAGACTACACAGATGAAGTTTGCATCATTACAGGCAACTGTGATTGCTATTGGTCCAGATGTAAATGACTCAGAGAGAAGTGACACTGTTATTAATGTAGGTGACAAAGTTATTCTTGGCAAGCATGCAGGCTGCTGGCTAAATGAAGATGGCACACCTGCGGATGATGCAGACAGTGCTAAGTATTATATTGTACAAGATGAAGACATTCTTTGTAAGATTGTAAACTAAGGATATACAAATGATGCCATGCAAAGCTAAAAAGGGTATGAAGTCTGCAATGTCTAAAGCTAAGGCAGGCATCAAACTATTCCAGGGCGCAGCTTCTAAAGGTATGAAGATGAAAGGTAAGAAGAGCAAATGAGTGACGAGAATGAGAATGTTGTAGAGTCTTCTGTTGTAGTCGAATCTGATACAACAGAGACAGAAGCACAGGTTACAAGGACACCAAAGACTCTACCAGCAGATCAGGAATGGAACAAGGTAGAGTTCAATGATGCTGCTACACAAAAGCGCTTCAATCGTATGTACGCTCAGCAGAAAGCCAATGAGCGTATCCAAGCACAGCTAGCAGAAGACAATGCTAAACTTGTAGCTCGTCTAGATGCTATGGAGAATGCAGCCAAACATGAGAGGGTTGTTGACTCTGTAAACAAGATCAAGGCTGCAAGACGTACTGCTATTCTAGAAGGTAATCTAGAGCTAGCAGACGAACTAGATGAACAGCTATATGAAGCTAGACAGGCTAAGAATAAGCCTACAGAAGAGAAGAATACTACAGATGACAAAGCTGCAATGCCTCAGATTCCTACTGTTATACAGGAAAGAATTGTGGAGTGGATTGCTGAAACTGACGACGATGGTGAAGTCCTTCGTCCGTATGCTCAGCCAGACCATCCAAAGTATGAGCAATTCAAAGGCATCGTTGCCGGTATCCTCGCAGATAAAGGTTTGGCAGAAGCTATTCTTACTGCAGACGATGCTTATAGTGATTCTGTCAGCTCTGTATTTGATAAAGTTGATAGAGCCATGCACGCTGTAGGGCTTGGCAAGATTAAGAAGTCACAACCAGCAGTTTTGTCTCCGTCTAGTAAGGTAGAAAATGACAAAGGCACAAAGCTTACTATGGAGCAAATCGCTGTTGCTAAGAAGATGTACAAAGGTGACCCAGACCCGATCGGTAGGTACCGTAAAGCGCTAGGTAAGGTGTAATCTAATGACTAAACCACGCAAGACAGGAAAAACCTCTTGGCGTCCTGCGAAGATGTTGCATATAATGTCTCAGGAGCCTGGGTATAGGTATCGTTGGGTAGACAAAGACCCAGCCAATCTTGACAAGAAAACAGCTGAATGCTGGGAATTTGTCAAAGGTAAGCAGCCAAAGCCAGATGCCACTACAGGCTCTGCAACCGACATTGATTATGCAGATCAATCTCTAACCACTCTTACAGAGTATAGAGAGCTTGTGCTTATGCGTATGGATGAAGACACTGCACAGTCTCGTGATGAGTACTACAAAGACATCACAGACAGACAAGGTGCTTTGACTCCAAAAGACAGAGCTTTGGCACTAGCTAAGGCTGAGAAAGTTAAGATCGACTTCATAGACTAGAGGTTTATAAATGGCTACAAACAATCCACGAGGCTTTGTGGAGTACCGTCATCTAGGCGGTGCTGTAAAGCCTTCTACACGCATGTTTCGTGCACGAGACAATGGTGATGCGCTACAGCTACAGCACCAGCCTATTCGTGCAGGTGATATGGTATGTCTAGTATCTGGTAATCGTGTTGCACGGTTCCCCTCTGATACGTCTGCTGCGCCAGCACATGGTCCTACAATGCCATGTGGTGTTGTTCGATCAGTATTCCAGAATGTTAATGGGCAGCCCCGTCCTTACACACATAGTGTCAGTGGTGCTGTTATCAACGCATCTGCTGACGGTTGGGTAGCTGTAAACATTGATCCTTTCCAGACATATTTAGTTAACACAGACTCAACAGTTACCCCCAATATTGTTGGTCTGTTTGTTGGTACAACATGTCTTGCCTCTCCAGCAATTCCTGGTCAGAGTGGGTATAGTGTTGCTCTAGCCTCACCCGTTGGTGTAATGGTTACTGCACAGTTTATCCAGGTTATTGGTCTTGGTGCCGGTGACGAAGACAACCTTATTGCTACTGCTGGTGCACCAGCTAATCTCAACTCTGACGTAGAGGTTGTGTTTGGCCTTCATGCTTTTGGTAATAAGTCACTACCAGTTCTAAGTGTGAAGCCAATCTAATGCGTAGTCTATTAGCGGGCTTATTGGTGTCATTTGGGCTTATGTCTAGTGTACAGGCTCAGACTGCTGTGCTAGAGGTGCCATTTGATCTTACTGGTGGTGACTGGATTAATGGTAGAGATAGTTCCGATGATCCACTAAAACCATGTTTTCGTAACAACAACATCAATACTATTTGGCCACAACAGTTCATCGCTATTGTACAGGGTATTCCATACTATATGGCAAACTCCTGTAGAGATGGCTCTGGAGCAAACCCAAGAGTTTGGGTGTACACTGTATCTTCTGAGGTGTACAAAGCAAACGAGCATATTATTGATTGTGTAGCTAGGACAACTACTCGTACCAGAACAAGCTCTGGTGGCACAGATAATGTCTCAGTCAATGCAAACATCATTCCAGTTAATGGTGTGGCTCAGGCTTTTGGTTCTACACCGCTCTCTGTTGTAGCAAGAGCTTTCTGCAATAAGAACGGTTTCTAATCTTACAAGGTAACAACACATGACAACCACTTCAGGTAATTTCGCCGAGCTACTTTGGCCTGGTATCAAGGAGCTATTCGGTAAGGCATACAACGACTATCCAGTTCTCTATACCAAAATCTTTGAGACTGTTCAGTCTAGTATGGCTTTCGAGAAGTACCAGTCTGTTACTGGTCTTACTCTTGCTGGTGTAAAGACTCAGGGTGCTCCTATTCCTTATGTTGACCCATACCAGGGTTACCAGAAGGAGATGGTTAATACCACCTTCGGTCTAGGTAGCATCGTCACTCGTGAGATGTACGAGGACGACCAGTACAACTACATCAATAAGATTCCCTCAATGCTTGCACGGTCTGCACGTCAGACTATGGAGACATTGGCATGGAATGTTATTAACCGTGCTACAAACACCTCTTATACAGGTGCAGACGGTACTGTGCTGGCTGCTACTACACATCCACTAGTTGGTGGTGGTACATATAGCAATCTACTTACTGCTGCTGATCTTACACAGACTTCATATGAAGTTGCTATCCAGACTATTATGGATGCTGTAGACGATCAGTCTCTAAAGATTCGTCTAATGCCAAAGACTCTTGTTATTCCAACAGGGTCAACAATTCGTGCCAAGAAGATTCTTCAGTCGGATCGTGTGACTGGCTCGAATGACAATGACATGAACGTTGTTCGCAACGAGACTGATCTAGTTGTTGTTCCTTGGATCACAGATGCAGATAGTTGGGCTATTACTACAGACTGTCCAAATGGTCTCATCTGGCAGGAGCGTCGTAAGCTAGAGTTTGGTCGTGACAACGAATTTGACACAGAGAACCTAAAGTTCAAGATGACTTGGCGCTCTGACGTGTCTTGGGTTGATCCACGATGCCTTTACTATAATGCCGGTGCATAATAGGAGAGTAGTATGACAACCTCTACTCTACCATATACATTTGTAGACACCGACGGTAATACTGCACTTAGTATTACTGGGGCAGGGTTTACACAGTTGGCTCAGCTAGCTGTAACAAACTCACTCATTGCTAGTGGTGCTGCATCTATTGGCTCAGCAAAGTTTGTGAATGTTGTAGGTACTGCACTTAACTCTGCACAGACTTCTGGGTTCTTTGCTGGAACACAGCTAGGTACTATGGGCCTACTACAGATTACAGTAGCTGGAACTGTTGTTACAGTTCCATACTTTAAGGGTGGTGGCTTTGTATAAAACCCTACACACCAAGGTAGGCACAATAATCTCTCGGAGATAGTGTCATGCCAGTCAATGCACTTACACGTATGTTTGTGAATGCTACATCTGTAGCAACTTGTGGGCCTTGGATTGCCTTAGATCAATTCGAGACTCCATTCAATGTAGGCTTTGGGCTTAACCTAGTCTCAGGTGGTCCATCGTCTAGTAAGGTGCAGCACACTTTTGCTAATGTACTAAATGCTAATGTTAGTGCAGACTTCATTGGTGTGTTCGATAACTACGACGTGACAGCAGCAGTTACAGCAGCAGACGGCAACTATGCTTTCCCAGTGAGTGCCATTAGACTGGTTGTCAATAGTATGACTAGCAGTGGCACAGTACAGCTACAAGTGAGACAAGCAGGTAGCTAATGGCTATTAGAAATCGTCATAGAGTAGGACAGCATCTTGTCGTAGATGAGGAGTCTGGATTTATCCACTACTCAGACGAGGTAACTACTCGTTGGGATAGAGTTGTAGTAGCAGCAAAGAACACTGAGCCTAAACATCCAAGTCTATATATTCGTGTACGTAAAGAGGGTGTTGTAAAAGGTCCAATTGTACCAGAACCATTAGTAGCATTTACTACTGTAGAGCAGCAACCATTTGTAGGCATGTCTGCAGTGACTACACCAATTGGTCCAGCTAGCCATCTATTTGGTTGGACTGGATCATTTCCACAGGGTATTGGATATAGTATTATATCTGATCCTAATCCTGCATACGTCTTTGAGGTTACATAGACATGTCAGAGCAGACTAGAGTTGTACTCAAAGCAGCCTTTGAACAGGGTGACCGTCCGCAAGGCAGTGACTTTGTAGATTTGATGGATAGCTTTGTAAATCTGTCAGATAGTACCGCACAGACTATGACATCACAGCTAGTTGTGCCTGGACTTACCATTAATGGTGCAGTCACAGCAACTAACATGCTATTGTCTGGTACTGTACAAGCAGCCAAGTTGACTATCACAGCAACGGCTACACTGTATGAAGCACAAGTAGCTAACAGAATTACTTGGGGCTCTGTAGCAGGCTCAGAACTATCTGTGAATGGCACGGCTAGATGTGTAGCACTTAACATCTTTGCTGGGTCCATCACAGCCTATACATCTGCTGAGACATCTGCATTCTTTGCCCAAGTAGGCAACCCAAACATGGCAGCAGTCAAGTTTGTTAAAGTTGTTATAAATGGCTCTGCATATTCTATGCCATTGTTTAGAGGTTCGATTGCAGGCTAATGACATACATTGACACACATCAAACAGTTCTGACTATTATCAACAAGATACTAGTACGTTTAGGCGTATCTGAGGTATCCGACTTAGCACAGAATAAGCAGACAGTAATGGCTGTTGGCTTGTTTAATGATGTGCTAGATGACATAGCAGATTATGGTCATGGACACTGGCCACAGTTGTATACTGAGACTAGCCTAGCTATTGTGTCTGGACAGAGTGACTACAAGCTGAATTTTAATCTAAAGACTTTAGAGGAAATAGTTGTCTCTGGACAAATTCAGTCTATGGATGTGGAGACTAAAGAGAACATTAGAAGACTAAGTAGAACCAATAGTACTGGCACACCTAGACAGTTTGCTGTTATCTCTGTAAGTGGTCTAGCTCCAACGATTAGAGTCAGTCCTACCCCAGGAAATATACACACAAACTTTGTAATCTCGTATTATTCTAAGCCAACTATTGTGCGCACTACTGCTGCTGACGAGACATTGGTATTTCCATTCCCTGCTACACTTATAGCACAGGGACTATATGCTGCTATGCTACTAGATGAGTCTGGTGGGACTCCTACGAATGAGTCTATAGCGGCCACAGCTTTGTATACCAAGATGAAGACTGAAATGTTTAATAGATACACATTCGACACAGGAAGCGATGTGTACTTTGTACCAACAGGAGTTAGATAGTGGCTTTAGAGTATACTGTCTACCCTATAGCACCAAGAGGTTTAGCTACAAGCTTTAGTGAGTCAGAGCTACCGGATGACTATGCACTAAAGTTTAGAAACCGCTTCATCAATGCTGCTGGTGGTGCTGAGAAGCGCCAGGGTATTGTGCAATATGGCAATACTATATCTGGTGCACCAAGTATCACAGGCTTACATGAGCTAATGAAGGCCGACGGTAATACAGAGGAATTCTGTAGTGCTGCTGGCATCATTTATAGACTTGTGTCTGGTACATGGACATCTGTGTATACTACTGGTAACACAGCAGGTATCTACACCAGTGTACAAATGGGTAAGAAGTTAATCTTCTTTAATGGATTAGACAGGAATATCTATACAGAGGATGGTGTCACATTCAAAGAGTTGATTGGTGTAATCGAACGTGGTAGAGCCTCTAGTGGCACCAATGAGCGTGGATTACATGATGCCAATATCACCAATTGGGTAGGTGATACTGACGTAGCTATCAACGATCTGGTATACAACCAGACTAGAGGTGGCTATGGCATCATCACATTGCTATCCAGTGCTAGTGCTACACACACAGCTATCTCTAATGTAGCACAAGGCATCGGTCGTATCACAGGTGCAGCCACAGCATCGAGTGGAGACACATACGAGATTATTGATCTTGTAGAGCTAAATGTCATTCCTACTGGGCTAGAAGATGACAACTTCTCTATAGCTAGTACCACAAGTAACACACTTGTCAAAGTGGCTGCTGTAACTAGTTGGGTAGACACAGATGTATATGTAGGAGACTACATTCGAAACACAACAAAGAGTTGGGTGTCTAAGGTTGTTAGTATCTCTACAACACAGTTAGTAATTACAACAGCATCTACAAACTCTGGTGATAGCCTACTGTTCTTCAAGCCTGCTATGCCTATAGCTATCAAAGGACATACACACTTTGGTAGGCTGTACATGATTGATGCACGTAATACACGTGATGTGGCTATCTCTGGTCCAGATAATCCAGAGGATATGACTACAGATGCAGGCACACTAGATAGTAACACTGTACACTTTGGTAACCTACAGCCACAAGCGGACAAGCTACAAGGCTTTGTGTCATTCCAAAGGTTTATCTCATTCCTGGGCTTACGCAATGTGTATCTCTTCGAGGGTACAGACCCTATTGCAGATGATAGCACATCTGAGATTGACTTCAATGTTGTAGGATTATTCCCACAAGGAATGGTATCACCTAATGCTGCTGTGTCTATTGGTAATGATCTAGTCTATATCTCTGTAGATGGAGTACAGTCTGTCTCTCTACAAGGTGATGCTAGTATCCTGGGTAGAGCCAATCTTTCTGAGCCTCTTCGTAAGACACTACGAGACAAGATTGCAAACACAGGTGAGAATGAAATCTTTGCTTTCCACTATCCAAGACGTTCTTGGTTCTGTGCAAAGATAGGCTCTGAATTGTATGTGTATAACTACACTCCATACTTTGGTAAGGGTACATACACAAATACACAGTTCTCACCTGGACAGACACAAGGCTCTTGGTCTCTATTCGATGGGCTGTTTGCTCAGCAGAATGTGTACATGGTAACTGCGGATGGCACACTGTTATGTGCTGGTCCTGGTGGCAAGGTGTATATATTTGACCAAGGCACATATGACGACAATGGTACAACGTACACAACTGAGTATCAGACAGGCTGGTTATCTATGGAGCCTGCTAGACGTACTCCTCGTGTAAAGGCCGGCAAGTATATACAGCCTGTATTAGATACAGGTGACGAGATAGAATATACTATCACAGCCGAAGCACCATTTGACTTAGATAGCTACGAGGCTATTACAGCTAATGTGTCTCCACTGAGTGGTGCTATTGGAGCATGGACAATTGGTAGTGGCACTATTGGTGGCACCTCTATTGTAGATAGCAAACTAGCTCTAAGATGGCGAGGTAAGGAATGTAGATTTACATTCTCAACCGAAGATGTTCTTGGTCCAGATGTGCTATCTAGATTTATTGTATTCTTCACAAGGCACGGAGCTAGATAATGGACCCTATGATGATGGCACAAGCTGGCTCTGCTTTAGCTGGTTTGATTGCTTCTCTTACCCAAGGACAGGGTGGAGACAATATGCTGAAGCATCAAAGAGATGCTATCAGAAGACAGGAAGCATATACAGAGGCTAGTGTTAATCCATTACATCCTTGGGCTAAGGCTCTGTCTGGTGCCATTCGTAATGAGATGCAAAGAGATGCTGCTAATAGCGCTCTAAAGGGTATGATTGCTCGTCAGCGGTCACGTGCTAGAGGATATGGTGGTGCTTTAGGCAATCCAGCTAGACGAGATGAGTCTACATCTTCTGCACTAGCTGACGCATTCATGAAGAGTGGTCTTATTGCTCAACAAGAAGCTAGTAAGCGTCTAGGACAAGCTGGTGGACAACAGACATCATTCCAATGGAACCCATTGAACCAACAGCAACAGGCACAGAATACAGCCAACTTTAATAACAGATATGGCATGATGACTGGTGCTCCTGTACAGATTGCTGGCTTGTATGAGCTACTATCTGGAATGTTTGGTGGTAGCAACAGTATGCCTGGAGCGTATGGCTCCGATGGCAGGATGTCTGGTATGAGTCCTAGTGGCACCATGCTTACATCACTATCAGGAATGCAGGGTGGAGGAGTATAATGGCAGACAATCTAGCTGGACAGCTATTCTCTAAATATGAGAGTGACACAGCAAGTCTTAGGAAGCTAAAGCAGGCTAATACAGACAACATTACAAAGATGCTGTCTAGTCAGACAGTGTCTCCCATGGATATGCTATCTGTAGCAGACCAAGCTATGCGTCCTGTTACAGGGTATGAGGTCTCTAGAGGTGTAGTACGTCCTTCTGTATCAGAAGTGCTACGAGCTTCACGTGCTTCAGACATGAAGTACAATATGGATGTAGCTAGTCTCATTGACAAAGGCATGGATAACTCTGCACACGAGATGCAGCTTGTTATTAATGCTATGAATGCAGAGACCGCTGCTGGTAATACACAGATTGCTCCCATCAATAATGTGATGAAGAGTATCCTTCCTACATTGTCTCCTGAGGAAGGAGTCTTATTCTCTAGAGCTTATCTCGGTAGGATTGGCTCAGCGGATGGTGATATCTCTGATCAACAGGCGTGGGGTGCTGCTGCCGAGGTACTATCAGACCTAAATCCTAAAGGTAAGCAAGCACCAATGAAGGTGTACAACTCTAATGGAGATTTAGTAGTTGTAGACCCTTATGCTAAGACTGCTGACCAAGTGTATAAGGGTACACCAAAGGTATCAACTACAAAGCTACCACAGTCTAGGATGATTTATACAGAAGAGTCTGTAGAGAATCCAGATGGTTCTATAACTACTAGAAAGACTCCTGCTGGTGAGTATGTACCTGGACAAGGCACTACAGGCTATGTGTCTCCTGGTATTACAGTCACGCCACCTAATGGTGGTGGACAAACCCCTAGTTTGACTTCTACTAAGTCTACTCCAAGTGCTGAGCTAAAGCAGTCACCTACAGAGGCTAAGGACTTGGCTCTGTCACAAACAGGTCTGACTGCAGCACAACAGTTGCGCAATGAACTAATGCCTAATGGTGTGGTAAATGCTACACGTGTTAGACAACTGGCTACAGGTATTGGAGGTGGAAAGTATCAAGCCTTATTTCAGCAAGCTGCTAGTGGTATCAGACATGACATGTATGGTGCTGCCCTTACTGAGACAGAAGCTAAGAACTTTGCTGAGGCATTCAAACCAGGATTCCTAGACAAAGGGGACACTGTAAAACAGAAGCTAGATGGACTACTAGAAATACTTGATAGTAATGTAAAAGGCAGAAGTCAAGCTAGAAAGCCTCAGGCACCTAAAGATGAATATACTACTAGACAGCTAGAGAGAGCTAAGGCTGCTATATCTAAAGGTGTGCCTAAAGACAAAGTGCTAGAGCTTCTAAAGTCTAAAGGCATAGATACGAGTGGCTTGTAATGACTAACATTTCATTTGACGACTTATTCAATGCTATTGTCTCTAGAGAGTCTAGTGGTAATCCTAATGCTGTGTCTCCACAAGGAGCTAAAGGCACAGCACAGATTATGCCAAACACATTCAAGCAGTATGCTAAGGCTGGAGAGTCATTTAATAATGACGAAGACAGACGTACTGTAGCTAAGAGATACCTACAGCATCTAGGTGAGATAACCAATTGGGACGCTCACAAGATGGCTCAGGGCTATATAGCTGGTCCTGGTGGTATTGGCAAAAACCGTACTGACTCTCTAGGAACAAAGACACAAGACTATGCTAGCCAAGTGTTGGCTAGAGTTGGAAAGGGCAAGACTGTGCCTACAGTGGCTGTGGAAGACGAAGAAGACCTAGACTTCGATAGTCTAATGCCTAAGAAAGAAGAAGAGGATATAGACTTTCAGAGTCTTATGCCATCTATAGATACTACAGACAATCGTACCTTTGGTCGTCGTTTATACGATGTATCAGAGCTAGGTACTGGTGCTATTGGTGGTATAGCTGGTGGTACTATTGGTATGGGTGCTGGACCACTAGGTGCTGTTGCTGGTGGGGCTTTAGGCACAGCAGGAGCATTATCTGCTAGACGTGCCCTAGGTACTATGCTTGGCTATGAGACTCCTCTAGAACCTACAGACTTAGCTGTACAGACTGGTGAAGACTTAGCTACAGGTGCTATATCTGAAGCTGGTGGTCAAATAGCTACCAAAGTGCTTGGTGCTATTATCAAGCCAATAATGAATCCTGGAGATAGTGTTAGAAGTCTTCTAGGAGGCAGTCAAACAAGTCAGACAGCCTTACTAGCTGCTAAAGATACAGCTGCTACAAACATTCCTCTTTCTGCTGCACAAAGAAGTGGTAAGACTGCTGCTTTAGGTATAGAACGTGTATTAGAGAGTGTTCCAGGTTCTAAAGGTATATATGCAGCATTTAAAGAGAAACAATTACAAGATTCTGTGGATGCTTTAGATAATGTTGCTGCTAGCTTAGGACAAGTTAGACAGCCACAAGGATTAGTAGGCATTCGTGTTCTACACACATTTGATCGTGTTGTGGACGAAGCTGTAAAAGCTAGAAGTACTCAGGGTGCTACAGACTTTGCATTCTTAGATACATCTATGGGTAATACACGGTACATACCACTACAGAACTTCAAAGATGCCGTACAGAAAGAAGTAGATCGTATATCTACTATTGGTGCTCATCCAGCAGACAATGCTAGACGCACACAGCTTACTCGTATTCTACAAGATATAGAAAAGAATAATAGTAAGGCTACAGGCAAAGATTTAAATGGTTTACTCTCAGGCTACTCTAAAGCTATGCATGGTGGTGGTAGTATCTTTGATAACATTGCACCAGACTCAGCAGATAGAGCATTAGCAGGTAGATTATTTAATTCTATAGATCAAGACTTAGCTAATGCTGCTACTACTCCTGGTATGCAGAGTAATATAGCTAATGGTCTAGCTACAGCCAGAAACAACTGGCGTATGCACAGTGATGCATTGTCACAGATGCAAGACAGTATTATTGGTAAGACTCTAGGTATAGATGTACGACCTTCTGGAGAAGCTATCTATAAGAAGGTTACATCAATGGCACCTTCTGATATTAGACATACCACTCGTATTCTAGATGGTGCTGATCCTACGGTGATGCAGGATGTACGTGCACGTTATCTAGAAGATATTATAGAGAATGCCTCTACAGTTATTCGTGCTCCTGGTACAGGCTCTAGACCTAATATGGAGCTATCTAGTGGAGCATTCATTAAAAGTATGAATAAAGAAAGAAATAAGCTTAATGCTCTAATGCCTAGTGCCGCACCACAGATAGAATCTATTACCAAACAATTAGCTAGAATACATGCTACAGAACAACCAATAGGCTATCTTAGTGGTGCTACTAAAGTTACTGGTGGTGGTATAGTTATGTCACAAGCTATCTATGGCAACATTCCAACAACTATAGCTGCTGCTGGTGTTGTTGGTGTAGCATATTTAGGTAATAAGACTATAGCAAAAGCATTAACAAACCAACAAGGTATTAATGCTATGCGTAAATTAGTTAGTCCAAATGCAACTAGATCACAAGTAGTTAATGCTTGGAATGCGGTATTGAATGCAGCACAAGTAGAGGATAAAGAAGAGTCTATATCAACAATACCACAAACACCATTACTCCCATCCAATTATATGAATGCAGATAATAGTAGATGATTTATTTGTATGAAGAGAAGTGAGAAAAGAAAAATAGAAGCAAAAATAAAAAATCAAAAAAGCCTGTTTTTGTTTTTGCTACCCCTCCTTCCCTTCGGGGTATAAGAAGAAAATAACATGGATTCCGGAAATCGTCAACCCCTTATGTGATACAGCCTAGAGGGTGGCCTCATACAGTGTATGAGATTTCGTCCAAATCCTGGGTGTCTGAGACATATGTGGTAAATGTGTGACACATATCCTATATGGTATAACATAGATGGTAATTCTGTTATACTCTCTCAATCTCAATATAGGTGCATGATGAAAATCCAGCTTAAGCGTAATGGCATGTGGTATGAAGTGTCTTCAGCCGATCACATCAATGGTGTGAAGCTTGGACAACTTGTAGGTAGCAAGTAACCTGAGATTGCCAGCACGAGTTGCATGCTGGCTTGTGCTGGCAACTAGGATTCTACTATGTCCATAAAAGGCATTACCACTGTTAAGTCGTACTTCCAGACTGGTGACAGACCTACACAGGACCAGTTTGAGACTCTAATTGATAGTACTATGCGTCCATCATTGATGGCTATTGCTAGTGCTGTAGAAGACCGTGAGGTGACTGGCCTTATAAAGTTTGCATCTGATACATATGTGACTGCTGCTGGTCAGGCATTCGGTCTACGGATGCTAGAGACTTCTAACACTGCACAGGCTGTCTCATTACTATCACAGATGATAGAGAGTCTAACTTCTAGTGTTGCAATCTTAAATGCTGGCGCTCTCCCATCTACTGTTGTTGGTGATGGTGTTACTAATGACACTACAGCATTCTCAACATTCGAGGCTACCAATAGAGGTAGAAAGATTGATCTAGGTGGTAGCTCATATCTAGTTACTAGCATTCCAACTGGCAACAAGTACTTCAATGGTTACTTTCGTATAGCTAACTATGAAGAGACTCTTACTGTAGATGTGACTATGCCAGACACACTACCACGACGTGAGACACTCATAGATAGTGGTAGCAATTGGTCGTTTGGTGCACAAAGTGGTGGTCTTCTAGTACACAATGGGGTACTACATCTTAGATACAATGAGGGAGCCAGTCATGATGCAGATACACAGTATGCTCTGACTGCTACTAGCTATGACAAAGGTATAAACTTTAGAGGCTTTGGCAAAGTATTAGACGGAGACGAGATAGACTACAATGTACTTACTACTGGTGTCGTAGATGGCCAAGAGTGGGTAATTGTACGTGAGAATGGCTCTCCGGATGTACACAAGTTGTATGGTAGGCGTCTATATCAACGACGTGAGCTATGTGACTTAACAATTTCCACTACAAATGGTAGTCCAAATCTTATTGTTGGATTCTCTACATCACAAGGCTTTGCACAGGGTGGTGGTGTAAAAGCTGGTGATCGTGTTACAATTAGCGACTTCAGTGCCTCTGTAGGTGGTCTAACACTATCAGGTACATACACTGTTGGTACTGTTGGTGCAAACATTACACTTACACACGGCAGTAATGCTACATCATCTGTGACGGATGCCACACGTACCGCTACTGTTGTATTCGAACAAGATGCTTTTGCAGAGAAGAATGTTGGAGGCACAAATATTGGTGCCGCAGTCAAGACAGCTGCTAGCCTTGTTGCTGACATCCAAGTGATGGCTAGTCCAATTGTAGGCATCCCAAACACACGAGGCGACTTCTACTTTGGATTTACTGATCCAGATATTGCTGGTACCAAGATTGTCAAGATTGTAGACAGCTTCACAGCTTCTCCTCTAGTGAGCAGTGTGCAGCATGTTGCTGGTGTCACATCTGGTGGAGAGACTGCACTTGTACGTACCACAGCTGGAGCATTCTTCGGTGCTGCGCGTACGAATGGTGCAACAGCTAACCCTATGCGCTTCTGGTATAGTGCTAGTGATGCATTCTCTGCGGCTGTCATATCCACTGTGGCTGGCTTTGGTAGCAATGTCACACCAGGACTAGCCTTGTATAACGGTACACTACACTATGCAATGACTGGCACACGTATCCAAGGCTCTGCTGGTAGTGTGGGGCTATACTATGCATCTTGTACTACTAATGCATATATATCATCTGGTGTAGGAGCACTCAACTGGAAGTGGCTAAAGAGTCTATACCATGATCCACATGCTGACGATGGTGCTGGCTCACCTATAGGACAGCCTGAGGTAGCTCTCACAGATGAGAACACTGTACATATTGCATATACTAATATGTATCCTAGTGTAGCTCCAGGACTAGAAGAGGATAACTCTGTAACAGAGTCTAATGGCCAGCCTAATATTGAAGTTATCACACTGTTCCTAGATAACCGTGCTGAAGCTATCCCAACATATGTAGTACGCACTCAGCCATTCCAGAGAACATATATATCTAGTGAGACTTCATACACTGCTGCTGGTACATTTACAATAACACATAATCTAGGTAAGGTACCACTAGTACAGCTATTGCTAGTATGTAAGTCTACAGACCTAAACTATGCTGTAGATGACAATGTTATTCTAAATCCTGCTGGTGACACTGGAGACAGTGCTAACCAAGGAGTCTCAACTACAATTACAGCGTCCACCATTCTTATTCGTGTTGGTAGTGGTGGTATATCTCTACCAGATAAGACGTCTGGTGTTATGTCTACAATCACTGCAGCTGACTGGCGAATAGTAGTAAAAGCTTGGATATAGGCTCAAGGGGCTAGGATCATCAATGAAGGAATACGCCCATGGACGGGTGGATAACTGTAAAAAATGCCGGTGCTTGGATGATTGGACTGCTTACGACTCTATTCATCGGAGCTGTGACGACATACTTTGCTTGGCTAGGTACTAATGTTGTAGCTATGCGTACAGATGTAGCTGTAGCAATTAGCCAACAGAAAGAAGACAATATTCGTATTGTGTCTCGTGTCAATGAGATGGCCGAAGACATAGACAAGCTACAAGAACTAGCAGAGAATGACAGATTTCGTATCTCTAGGTTGGAATACTTCAAAGGGATTAAGAAGTGATGTTTGGAGCAAACAAGTACAAGATTGAAGCTGCTTGTGTTGTAGGTTGGGGTGCTCTACTAGATATTAATGAGCAAGAGAAACAGTTAATAGAGCCTGTTAGATTCTTTTGGACAGATGAAAATGGCCTACAGGAGCATGAAGCTACCAAAGGATACACATTCGATGGTGCATCTAAATGGTTTGCTTGGAGACTAGCTGGCTATCCATGGGGTTTGTCTGCTAGAAGTAGTCTTATCCATGATAGAGCATTTACAGAACGATTTAGACTATCTAATGGACAAAGAATCACATTCGAGTATTCTGCTGAATTGTATCTAGCGTTTCTAAAGCTTACTGGTGTGCCTTGGCTACAAAGGAATATTGAGTATTTATCTGTGCTAACACCACAGGCTAGGAAGCTTTGGAATAAACACGATATAGACTTCATGGAGGAACCATGTCAATTCCAGCAGGACTCGGTGGCACGTGTCCATGCCCTAGATGCGGTAAGCCTAGGACAGTATTAGACACATTACATTCTAAGCTATGTAAGCCTTGTAGTGTTATCGAGTCGGTACTACTTACAGAACTGCTAGATGATGCTGAGTCTCTAGTTGCCAAGCGTCCTGCACTTTATGAGAAGTTAGGACTGAAACTCAAATAGGAATTGGATAATGACTGTCTCACAAAGTGGTACTGTCTCATACTCTATCATTGCTGGTGGTGGTGGCAGCCTAGATGCTACAGATCAAGCTGCTGTAGACAACCTAGCAGCTAATACAAGTGCTATGGTTGTAGCCCTGTCTGCTGCCGATGCTGATTTGCTGTCACGCACCGTGGCTTTGTCTGCTGCTGTGGTGGCTCTATCTGCTAATGTAGCACAGCATATAAACCTTATTGCTGCTGTGTCAGCACAGACTGTATCTCTGTCAGCACATGATGCTATACATGATGCACAGATTGCTGTCTTGTCTGCACAGGCTGCTGCTATTGGTGCTGCTGATACTATTGTTGTCAAGACACAGTTTGCTAGTACTACTCTTAGCTCTGTAGCTAACACAGAAGTTGGCACACTAAACAGGGTTTTTGTAGACTTACTAGATGCATCTACTACACGAGTAGAGACAAACTACGGACTAGCTGTAGGTGCTGCTGGACAGGCTTTAGAGCTACAGTATACAGTAGACACTGACCAGTCTGCTGCTAGTGTGTGGTCAGCACTAGGACCAAGGCTAGACTGTAGTGGACTAGCTATTAATACAGGAGCTATCTCAGCACTAGTCTCTGTACCAGCCACAGCTAAGATTACTGCTGGTACATGGGTACGACTATATGTATCTGGT
>ERZ1292644.438-Hain-H14-01um-R2-438-length-29225-cov-5_pt1 | contig 29225 bp, 41 predicted proteins | sample MGYA00564402_ERZ1292644 | MGnify/ENA primary metagenome ERZ1292644 (study PRJEB36523, sample SAMEA6512644) | groundwater metagenome | collected 2019-01-09 | study: AquaDiva: Metagenomics assemblies of 32 groundwater samples
GTCGCGCCCGTGTATGCGCGGGCGAGGGGCGTCTGGCGCGTCAGATATGGAAACCCATCGCGTCGCGCCCGTGTATGCGTGGGCGATGGTAGCCATGAACGGGCGAAGGTGATGCAGCCATGACTATTGGAGTACCGATGAGATTTCGCAGCAAGTTGATTGAGATTGAGGCGAACCAGTTTATCCACGGAGCACCATCGCCCATCGGAGTCAGAACACGAGAGGGTGGCTCGTGCTACGTCGTCACATTTCATGGCCAGCAGACTGACGTTGTACTAGGCGATTGGATCATCCTTGAGAATCCGCCCGGCGATGGCACGTTAGCCTATGCGTGCAAGCCAGACGTGTTTGAGAAACGATACGAACAGGCAGATTGGCGCATCGGCCTCAGCGTCAGACCGAAGTACAGATTTCATCGACTCTTTGCGTACAGCAATAAATGTATCGTCATTGCCACGCGCGATAGCTCGATTTACAAAGACGGCTTGCTTCTGATAGCTGTCGATGATGGCCGGGAACTTTTAGACCCAGCCGAACAATGGGTTGCTGCATGTGGAAACACCGACCTGCGATTGGAGCAAAGATGATCGCAACGATTGCAACACAGCTTGAGCAACGAAGTCTGTCCATTGACCTGTTCGCGCCGGACGAGCAGCGTCAAGCGATTCTAAACTCCATCCGTCGCTACCGGGCCTGTTGTCGAGACGTGTACGCCACGCTTCTTCTCTCCCAGGCGGCCGGCGCAGCCATTGAAGAAGTAGACGAACAGCTGCGTGTGACGCCCAATGGCGAACGCGCCAAACTGATCCTCGCTGCCGCGATGGATAAAGGCGGCAAGGCTCTGGCCTATGAATGCCGCGACCTCGTGCTGAAACATCTGTGGCCCACAGCTTTCTCGTTCGTCTGGGACAGCATTCGGCGCGACGTGGTAACGGTGTGGACATCGAAAGACCCTGAGTTCAATCGGGCGTCACGCGGCTGGCTGGCGCTCCAGGGCGCCCGCAACGTGGCTCAATTCAACTGGCGCGGCATCGGCTGCCCGCTGGCGACGGCGAAGCCAGTATTGATCGGCCATGCGCTGATTCTCAAGTGGGACCATGACATCGGGCTGGTGACGTTCTCACTGCCGCGCCTGGACGGGGGCCGCTATCACGTTTGGCGTGCTCTGCGCGATGGCACGGATGATATGAAGCTCGGCACGCTCTTCCTGAACGAGCGCGATGGCAGGATCTTCGCCACGATCAGCTACAGCCGCCCTGCCAATCTGCAAAACGTGGAGGTAGATCGGGTGTGCAAAGTGACGTTCGGCGATGAACCGGCATCGTTCATTCGCCTGGTCGGACCTGATGGCGAACAGACCACTGATAGCATCTCGGGCATGGAAGCTGATGCTTGGCTGAGACAATTGAGCGTGAGGAAAGCGGCCCTGGAATTGCGACGGGCCGCCTGTGGCAATCCGAAGCGCCCGTGGGGCCACAAGAAAGCCTGGAATGGAGTGCAAGACGTGCTTTCGCGCTGCACATTGAACCGGGCGCGAGGGGTATCAGAGCGGAATCATGCCTGGACTCGCAGGATCGTGAGCCGGGCCGTGGCCTGGCGATGCGGTACTCTGGAGATCGCAGAATATCCAGACGACATGTTCGCAAAATCGTGGCCGTGGACTGAGTTCGGCACGTTTCTGGCCTATAAGGCAAAGGAGGTTGGTATAACTGTGCATCGTTTTTCAGGGTAGTGCCCATGTACGCAGGGGTGAAGTGGCGAAACGATTTGCGGAAACTGCCGCCCGCCGGTAGTGCCCATGTACGCGGGGGTGAAGGGGACTAATCGGCACCATCGTCTACCACATGCGCGTAGCGCCCATGTACGCAGGGGTGAAGGGCAACCCCATCGCCTATGCGCCCGTGCACGCGGGGGTGAAGGGATATGGCGGCCCACCAACCCCAAGGGTTACGCGTTGTGCCCATGTACGCAGGGGTGAAGGGAGTACCCGGCTTCAATCCCGGTCCCCATGTACGCGGGGGTGAAGGGTTCTTGTCAGGCTCCCTGGGGGTGAAGTGTGATTATGACCCTCCGCGACGGCGAACAAACTGTAGCGCCCATGTGCACGGGGGTGAAGGGAGGCCCGAGTAGTTAGGGTTGGTCTTGGACCTGTAGCGCCCATGTACGCGGGGAGTGAAGGGAGTACCCGGCTTCAATCCTGGTCCCCATGTACGCTAGGGTGAAGGGTGTTTGCAAAGACAACTGCCTGCTGGGCAAGAGTAGCGCCCATGTACGCAGGGGTGAAGGGGAACTCCCGCTCGCCTTGGGCTTGGCATTCCGTAGCGCCCATGTGCACGGGGTGAAGGGGAGGCCCGTCATGCTCCATCTGCCGCGACCGCGTAACACCCATGTATGAAACTCATTCCAGGCTCACCTTCAAGCCTGTGCTGGCCCACGACGGCCAGCAACCGTCTGTTTTGACGGCCCCTGCTTTTGGAGTTTCAGGGTTGGGCCCATGTACACGGGGGTGGAGGGGTCCGGGTCAAGCTCATCGACTACGCGGATGGGTGGCGCCCATGTATGCAGGGGTGGAGGGGAGGCCAGGACTTTCGGTAACGCCCATGTATGCAGGGGTGAAGGGGAGTGCATACGTGTTTGGACGCCAGCGGAATTACCTGGACTTCGAGCCGCGACAGCCACGACACGGCAAGATCCGTCTGGCCTGTAGCTGCTGCGACCGCGACGACGTGAAGAAGTCAGACTTTTTCCACTGGTGAACGCACATGCCGAAACTGAAAGCCCCTTTCCCATACTTCGGCGGCAAGAGCCGCATCGCCGACCTGGTGTGGTCGCGCCTGGGCGACCCGGATAACTATATCGAACCCTTTGCCGGCTCGTGCGCCGTGCTGCTCTCCAGGCCGTCCACGCCACGCATCGAAACGATCAATGACGCCGATGTAATGGTGAGCAATTTCTGGCGGGCGACGTCCCGAGACCCGGAGGCCGTCGCCGCCCATGCCGACTGGCCAGTTTCGGAGATCGACATGCACGCGCGCCACCGCTATCTCGTGCTGAGCGACGAGGCAGCCACGTTCCGCGAGAAGATGAGGGCGGACCCGGAGCATTTCGACGCTCGCTTCGCCGGCTGGTGGTGCTGGGGCCTGTCTTGCTGGATCGGCGGCGGATGGTGTAGCGAGCCAGAGAGTCGGCGAATAACATTTCTAGGCGGCGGAGAAGGCACGCGCGGGCAAGGCATCCATGCCGTCGCCAAGAATCAGGACCGCCGCAGGCCTCACATCAACGGCGGAGAAGGCCAGTACGGGCACGGGGTCCATGCGAAGGGAGAGAGCGTAACGGAAAAGAGACCACAGTTACACACCGGCAACAGCGAACACGGGCGCGGCGTCCATGCCAAGGGCAATACGCCTTCCGACCAGGTGCCGACACTTACCGAAGGTTGCGTGGTTCACGCTCGCGGCGCGCGGCCGGAAGATCGGCAGCAGGTACCGCGGCTTGACGAGGATTGCGGCATCGTAAGTCGGGGCCGTCCCCAGCTGGCCGATGCCTACGCCCGCGGCCGTGGTATACACGGTAACGACCAGGCCGAGGTGTGCGCCGATCGGCGGGCCTGGCTACTCGACTGGTTCGGCCGGCTGCGGGACCGCCTGCGCGTGGTGCGCGTCTGCTGCGGTCACTGGCTCCGCGTCTGCGATTCGCCCAGCGTGACCACGCGGCTCGGCACAACGGCGGTTTTTCTCGACCCGCCCTACCCCATCGAGGGCAACAGCCGCGCTGATAAAATCTATGCGACCGACGGCGCGGCCTGCCTCAACGCGCTGCGGGACGAGGTGCTCGCCTACTGCCAAGAGCGCGGCGCCGATCCTAGAATGCGAATCGCCGTCTGCGGGTATGACACCGACGGGTACGCCCTGCTGGAGAAATCAGGCTGGGATTGCGTTGCCTGGAACGCGCAGGGCGGCTACGGGAACTCGACCGAGAAGGGCCGGGCCAATGCCGGTCGAGAGCGAATCTGGTTTAGCCCGGCATGTATCCGGGAGCGGACCTTGTTTACTGATTGCTAAAAATGGAGGGACGGCCCTTGCCGATCGGGGTGGAGGATAGGTACAAAGAGAAAGGCGGCCCCCGTAAGAGCCGCCTTCTGGTCGGACTCTACCGACCGAATGTCGCTGCGGTGGTGCAACACCGAGGACAAAGCCTATCATAGGGCTTTCCCCTCTCTGACGCAAGCACCAGGCTGAAAACAGGCCACTGGAAGGCCAACCGGGCTGTAGATCGCGCCGCCCCCGACCGCCGAGGCTTCGGCACAGCGACAAGAGCGGCTTGTCAGAACCAGGCAGATTCCGCCGGGCAAAAGGGTCGTTAATTGGGGTGGGCATCATGGGCCGGCACTGGCACCCTCGCAAGACCTGAGTAGTTGGACGCATACCCGAGGCGATAGCCGACGAGTGATCGCGCTCCACCAGACACGGGTGGAGTGCGCCCTCAGCTCCTGCCTCAGAGTGATGGGGTAGGAGGAATCTGGTGAAACTCCGTGAAGCTCTGGTGCAGTGCTGGGAGTGCGGAACCGTGGCAGTGGTGCGCAAGATCACTTACTGCGAGTGCGGTGGGCGCGTGGAAGTCCTACCAACGATTGAAGATAGGGGTAATGGAAAGGTAAGTGTCGAGTGCGCCGCGAACGAACAAAAGTTCCGTCGATTCGACCGCCTCGCGGCAGAGACGCACAACCGAAGGCGGTTAGCCGGACCTTGAAGACCGGCAGGCCGGAAGCGCCTGCGAAGGTGAGATACACACTGTGCGAGCGCTGCGAAGATGAGAGCAGCGAAATCAGGTGCGCCTATGGAAACTACTGGCTCTGCCCTGACTGCGTGGCGCTGCACGCCTGGATTGCTGGAATGGGAATTAAGGCTTTTCTGCGGAATAAGTGGCTGTAAAATACCCCAGGAGAGAAAACACCGATGAGCAAGCCGCAAACGGGCTGATCGGGCGGCCGGGGCGCTGGATCAGCTCCTCGTCCAGCTGACGGCTGAGTTCGGCGTCGCGTCCACGGAGGCCGGGGCCAAGCTGGCGGTCAAGCTGGAGCGGGAGGGGCGGGCGGCGGAACAGGAGTGGGCCGCAGCGCTGGCGGCCGTCGAGAAGAGGTGGCTGGACAAGCTGGAGTAATCATGATGTTCAAGATCAGGTTTCAGGACAAGGAATGGCTCTTCATCGGGGAATCCCTGGAGGACGGCGGGGCCATCACGACCGAGGAAGCATATCAGGCCGGCACGGTGAGCTACGCCCACTTATGTGACGACGGGGTCGTCAAGAGATTTTGCAATGTGATCGGCGGGATCGACGGCATCGAGATGATCGGCCCGGCCGATGTGGAGATTGATGAGCCGGTAAAGGCGTTGGTCAACATCTTGTTGGACGACAGCTGGGACAGCCCCAGAGAATCGGAGGAAGCATGACGACGACTGCGGCCGAACTGTAGGAATCCTGATTCCCGAAGAGGCTGCATTCGATGATGACTGACAAGCCACGCGATCCACCGACGACGCACCCGGCCGGGGCTGCTGCCGCCGCGTTCGAGGCGCAGAACGAAGTGACGAGGCTGCGGAAAGAGAACGAACGGATGCGGGCGGAACTGGCCGACCTCCAGGCGTGCCAGGACGCTATGAGGCAGGTCTACACGCTCCAGGTGCAGACCATCGAGGCCACTGTGCAGCGGCTGCAAGCCATCGATGAAAGTAACGTGCCGGCCGTGTGGGAAACCAATCGCAGACTGAAAGCCACGCTGGAGATACGAGACGGGATGATCCAGGGCTTGCAAGAGCGGGTGACGCGGCTGACGGATGCCATCCGCAAATTTCTCGCCGCCGCGGGAAACGACCTGTGCCACGAAAACCGCCGCGAACTGGCCGCCGCCGTCGGCGACGATCCGACCTGGCCGGCTATGGTTCCAGAGCACGAGTTTGCCATCGGCTGCATAACCTATAGGCAGGAGATTTACGGGAGAGACTGCCCTATGAGCGAGATCGACACGTTGCAGCGGGAGATTGAACGGCTGACGGCCCTTCTCCGCGAGGCGACAGACGTGCTGAGGCCGTTCGCAAATTGGGAGTTACTGGCCGGCAGTCCTGGTCCGTGTCAGCAGGTTGCCGAAGTGCTGTCGAAGATCGATTGTCAAGTTGGTGATCCCCACCAACTGCGATGGTAAACTAGCGGAGGCATCCATGCTGCAAGGTGAACAATGCCAGAGCCTGCCGCGAACGAGGTGGTTGCAATCCCAGAACCGCTGGGGGGTTCGGGGGGCGGATACGTGTTGCCTGGCAAGGGCTTGAAGGACCGGCGGCTTGAGCGTCGGGCGATCATGCAGCGGTGGAATGTGCCCGAGCAGAACCTAGCGCCTCTTGTGGACAGGCAAGTAAAGCTGGCGATGGACGCGAACGTGCCGGCGAGGGAATCGACGCAAGCATTTCTGGCGGTGTTGAAAGCTCGTGCCCAGGATCTGGAGATTGAGAGGTTGGAGACGGGCGAACCGGCACAAACTCACCTGCACGGGCATGTCATGCTGAACATAGTCGAAGAAGTAGTCGCCGTTTCCGTTGCTCCGGCTGGCGTAGTGGAGGAAGTAGTCGCGGCAAATGGAAGATAAAAAGCTCGTGCGCCTTTACCAGGCCCAAAAGGCGTTCCTTGACAGCCGCGCACTCTACAGGGCCTTTTGCGCGGGGATCGGCGCCGGGAAGAGCTGGGCGGGGAGCTACGATCTAATCCGTCGCGCCAAGCCAGGCCGCCTCTACCTGGTCCTGGCGCCAACTTACCCGATGCTGTCAGACAGCTCGTTCCGATCATTTCTCTCTGTTGCCACGGAATTAGGTTTAGCCGAGCCTGGCGACGTGAAGAAGTCGGCGCCGCCGTCCATCCGGTTATTGACCGGGGCGGAGGTGCTGTTCCGCTCTGCCGATGACCCCGAGCGCATACGCGGTCCCAACCTGTCCGGGGTGTGGATGGATGAAGCGTCTTTGATGCACGTTGACGCTTTCAATGTCGCCATCGGCCGGTTGCGGCAGGGCGGCGAGCAGGGCTGGCTATCGGCCACGTTCACGCCGAAGGGGCGGCAGCACTGGACTTTCGAGCAATTCGCCAGTGGCCGGCCCAATACGGAAATGTTTCGCGCGCGGACCAGCGACAACCCATTCCTGCCGGCAGATTTTCATGGCACTCTTCGACAGCAATACACGTCTCGGCTCGCGGCACAGGAGCTTGAAGGCGAGTTCACGGAAGTGGTCGGGGCGATGTTTAGACGGTCCTGGTTTAGCATCGTGGACGTCGCCCCGGGGGAAATGCGGTTACTCCGCTGGTGGGACTTGGCTGGGACCGAAAAGACAGCCGAAAAGGCCAGCGATCCTGACTACACGGCCGGCGTTTTGATGGGAAAAGCGAAAGATAACCGCTATTACATTCTGGACGTGCGCCGCCAGCGCAGCACGCCGCGGGACGTGCAGAACCTCGTCCGGCAGACTGCGGAGCTGGACGGTCGGGACGTGGCGGTATGGATGGAGCAAGAGCCCGGCAGCTCGGGCGTGTCGGTGATAGATCACTACGTGCGAAACGTGCTTCAGGGCTTCAATTTCCACGGCGAGCGCAGCACGGGGGACAAGGCAACGCGGGCCCAGCCGTTCGCGGCGCAGGCCGAGGCCGGTAACGTGATGCTGGTACGCGGGGCGTGGAACAAGGATTTCCTGGACGAGGTTGAGGTATTCCCGTTCGGGGTCCATGACGACGCAACGGATGCGGCGGCGGCGGCCTTTATGAAGCTGGCCCTGACGATCAAGCGGCGGTTGTGGGCAGGGTGAGTTGCAGGCTTTAGACTTTTTCGTGATACTGCTTCGATGGGCTTCCTCTCGAAACTATTCGGCCGCCGCGCCGCGCCGTCCACCGTGGCGGCCGACGCAATCGATCCGATCAAGAAATCCCTTGGCGAGCGCCTTTGGTCTCGCTTCATTGGCGTGGGCCAGCTGGGCTATCCTGGCTCGTGGTCCAGCGACCGCACAATTCAGGTCCAGCAGCTCACCGGCTGGAACTACGTCGCCATCATGGCCCTGGCTGACGAGATCGCCTGCCAGCGACCGAAGGCGGCTTTTCGCGTTGACCAAGACGACAAGACGCGGCCGCGCGGGAAGTCGATGACATTCGGCATGCGCCGGAAAGCATTTCTGCCGGTGCAGTCCGACGAAGAGTTGGAGTTGGTGGAAGCCGATCATCCGCTTTTGCGGCTCTTGGTCAATCCAAACCCGCCGGACACCTGCGAGACGTTCTGGCTTCGCACGGTGATGTACCTTCGACTCACGGGCTCCTGTTACTGGTGGACGCTGAAAAATAGCGCTGGCAAGCCGGGGGAAATGTACGTCTTGCCTTCGCAATGGGTATGGCCGAAGTATGGCAGCCCGGACGGCAAGATCATCGACTATTATGAAATTCGCCCATACGGGATGGGAATGGGTGGCTATCAGTGGATCAAGATTCCGCACGAGGACATGATCGTCTTTCAGTACCCGCACCCGATCCATCCTTTCGATGGCATGAGCCCGCTCCAGGCCGGGGCGCCGTGGATAGACTGTGCGAAGAGCATCGACATTTCCCGATTTGCTCAACACAAAAACAACGGCTGGCCTGGGATGACGGTCGAGCTGGCGCCTGAATTCAGCGACCCGAGCGAGACTGAGATTGACGCTTTCAGGGCGAAGCTAATGGCTGTGTACGCTGGCGAACGCAACAGCGGCAAGCTCTTGATCGTGCCGGCCGGCTGTAAGATCACGCCGCAAACGCGAACGCCGGTCGAGATGGATTACAACGCCAGCTTCGACCAGATGCGTGACACGGTGCTGGCATTGCACCGGGTGGGGAAGAGCATCGCGGGGATAACGGAGGACGTGAATTATGCTGGGGCGGCTGCTGCTCGGGCCAACTTCATCTATTCCACGGTCCGCCCGTGTTTGATGCTGATTGATGGGATCATCACGGAAAAGCTAGCCGCGCAGTGGGACAAAAGGCTAGTAGTTTACCACGACGATAAGGCCCCGGATGACCCGGCGCAGAAGCTCACGGAATGGAATGCCGCGATGGCAAACGGCTCGGCCACGCCGAACGAGTACCGCAAGGAAATCCTCGGACTGGAGTCCTACGAACATGGGGGCGATGATCCACTTGTGCCGATGGGCCTCAGCGTGCTGCCGTTGGCGACGGGTGGGGACGGCTTGGACCTGGGGGACTTGTCGGCGGCTGATGCGGCACAGTACGGGCAGGCTCGGATTGAGGGCACGACGCCACAGGAGGACGGGGAGGCTGGTCCTCGACGTCCACGGATCGGCCAGCGCGGTGGCCAGCCTGCGACGCCAGAGGACAATGGCGACGAGGCGCCCGAGACACCGGAGGGCCTGCCGGAAGTGCAGCAGACGCCGGCCAGGGCGGAACTGCTTTCCACCGTTGGCGGTGTGACCGGGGCCATTGACATTTTGACCAAGGTCCAGGACGGCAGCCTGGAGCGTGAGAGCGCGAAGCATCTCATTGTGCTTTTCTTTGGAATCTCGGAAGAGGATGCCGAAAAGCTGATCGGGCCGGCCCAACTGAAGCCGGCGCCCGCGATGACGCCACCTGGAGCGAACGGCAAGCCTGACCCGGCCGCGATGCTGGGCAAGAGCGCTGGGCGCAATGGCCACAACCGCATGGCGGCGGCGTTCGCCGTTGCCGAGAAGGCCCTGGAGCGGCTGTCGGCATCTAACGGCCGGAAACCCATTGTCGCTGGACTGCAAGCCGCCCTGGAATCGCCGGGCTCGCTCACGCCGGCCGTGGTGAAGTCGCTCGCGGACAAGCTGATGGGCCTTACTGTCGGCGAGGCGAAGCGGCTCACACCCGGGCTGAAGATCAAGGCCGGGCTCGTGGAGGCCGTGGCGGATGCTCTACACCGCTAACGACATCCTGGAAGGCATCCTGCACGGCGTTCTGGCACTTGCCACGACGGCCGAGGGGGAGGACGATGCGCCGTTGCCGCTGGTGGTGAAGTCGGCGATGGGCCGGCTGGCGGGGTTCGCGGACAGGGCGGAGTGGTTGGCGAGGTCCATTGTCACCAAGGGCCAGTGGATCACCATTGGGGCGAAGGCTGACGAGGACGGCAAGAGCAAGGGCGGCAGTCATGTCTACATCGAAAACGGCAGGATTACCCGAGGCCACCCGAGCCTGCAAGGCAAGAAGATTTCTGCCTTGAAGGAAGAGGCGGTGGACGAGCGGAGCGGCAAGAAGCAGGCTGCCGACGCGAAGGGCTACGGTCGGGCCGTGTGGGGCAAGAAGGCCCGCAAGGAAGGGATCAAGCCGGCGGCCCTGCACCAGCTTGCCGGGGAAGTCATGGCCCACGACAAGGCCCACGTCAAGGAGTGGAACGGCCACCTTGCAGACGCGCGGATAATGGCAAAGAACAATGGGGTGAATATCACAAACTTATCCAACGCATTTAAGGACGGCGACCACGATCAAATAAAGTTTTTTGACCATGTGGCGTCTGTTATTGGTCCTGAGATGTTTCGGCATGGGCGTCCCGACCAGGAAGTTACGGAGGACTTTGCCGAGCAGTTATTTAATGCTTTGCGGGACGGCAACCGAACGCCGATGAGCGCGGATGACGCTTACGCCCATGCCTTCGATCACCTGCGCGACGTCAAGGAGAAGGACGCAAAGGATGCGAAGGAAGAGGAAACCGAATTCAACTTCGGGGCGTCTGCCAAGGCGGTGCCGTTCGACGAGTCGAAGGTGCATCGCGGCCAGCCGGACAACGCCGGCCAGTTCGGACCGGGCGGCTCTGCAAATGGCCAGCCGGACGCGCCGAAGGGGCCGCCAGTATTGGAACCACTCGTTGACCAGGCAGCCGTGGACGCCGCGGCGGAGAAGGTCGCGTCCACGACCTGGGACCAGCTCAAGCAGCTCGGCCACAAGGCCCGGCACGTCGAGCACGCGGTCAAGGAATGGGTCGCGCTGCACATCGAGGCCCATGTTGCCCGGTATCCGCACGGCCTTCAGGTGGCTGTTAAAGCGACCTGGCTTGCCATCCGGTTCGGGACGCACACGGCATTTGTGACCTACACGGCCGGGCAGGTAGCGGCGGAGTACGTCGCCAAGAAACGCGGGGCCACGCCGGAACAGGCGAGCGCCTTGCGTGCCGCCTTGTCCGCCACGGACATTGCGCTTGCCAAGCCGGTGATCCTCGGCTTGTCGGCGATGGGCCTGGGGGCCGTGGCGCTGCCGGCGTCGTTCCTGCCGATCGGGTCGATGACTTACCTGGCCTACTCGGGGAGCCATGTGGCCGTACAGCGGCTGGGGAAGGCTAAGGCGGCGATCGAGGGCTTGATCGCCAAGAGGACGACCAAGGCGATGGACACAACTGGCGCTGATTTGGCGGACGGCGTGCTGTCGATTATCATGGCGAGCGACGATCCCGACCTGGCCCTGGCGTTGTATCTGGCGGCGTTGGACGAAACCCAGGACGCCAACGAAGCGGTACGGCTGCTACACGAGGCGATGGCTGGTCGGGACAATCGAGAGGTGGAATAAATGGCCGTCAGCCTGGTCGGATACAAACGATCCTACGTCGGCCTGTCCACGGACGAAAAGCCGGTGTCAACGGCCACGGACATCATGCCGGCCGGCTCTACCTTTTTCGAGGCCGACAAGACGCGCACGGCAAAATGGGACGGCTACCACTGGTTTTACGCCGTGGGTGACGCCGCCGAAGTGGACACGGCGAAGAAGCTCGACGAGTTACTGGCGGTTGCAAGCCGGGCTCTGATAGAGTTGCAATTACTGAACGAGAAGTTCTAACTACCCGGCAACGGGAACAGGAGTAGAAGCCATGTCCATGATGCTTGAAATGCCCTATGCCAGCGGCAAGAGCGCCAACGCCAACCCGGTCATTGACGACTACCGATCCCAGGTCGTCCAGCAGTACGGCGGGAAATGGTATCACGCCGCGAAGCAGGGGCGGGTGTTCACCGGCTCGGGTGCCGCCGCAGGACTGGTGCTGCCGATATTTTCCAATACGGCCCAGCTGTTCGGGCTCTGGAACCCGGCCGGCAGCGGCGTCAATGCCGTCCTGTGCAACGTGGCGATGACCTACGTTGACACCACGGGCGCGGCCGGTGGGTATTGCTTCGGCATTAACAAAAACATCGGCAACGCCCTGGCCACGGGCGGCATTTCGGCGTTCACCGATGCGGCGCCCGATCGCGCCATTGGCCCCGCGACCGGCGGCAACAAAGTTCGCTTCACCTCGTCAGCTGCCACGACCATTGCCCCGGTCCTGTGGCGACACCTCGGCTGGAATCAGCTGGTCCTGACCGCGACCGACGCCACGACCGCGGCCTTCGACCGATACCGTGAATTCGATGGCGATTGGGTGGTCGGCCCCGGCTGCGCCATCTGGCTGACCGGCAATATCGCCAACCTGGCCAAGTTTGTTCCCTCGCTAACCTGGTGCGAGGAAGCGGCGTAACGATGCTGGCCTTTCTCCGCCGTCTGTTGCGGCGCTGGCTACGCGAGCCCGACCCGATGGAACTCATTCCGTGGGAGCGGGTCACGCTGCCAAGCGGCGCCATCTATACAATGCGCATTGGAGACTTTGAGGCCACAGTGGAGGCTGACGATGCTGACTAAGGCGATCGCAGAACGTCGGTATAAGATTCTGCGTCTGCCCATAGAATTTATTCCATATCTGATGACAGGAATGCGGCCGGACGGCCAGGGCAATGTCCGCGTTCAGGCAATGGAGCAGGATGAGAATGCTTTGCCGACTGACTGTAAGTGTCTGGCGGTATCATTGCACTCGTGGTTTGACTCTGATGATCTTGCTATCAAGTTAGCGTCTATGGCGTTTCCGCCAGTCCAGTCAGGCCACGACATCGAAGAAATCAAGCCTCGATTCCGGTCTTATATAATTCCGCAAAGGTTGCTGAACTTAATTGTCAACGGCGACCTTGAAATGGAGGGCCGTGGTGAATCGTGCAATGACGCGCCTTCCGAGCCCGCGGCCCCTGGCGGACATCCTGAATCGGCTCTGGCGGCGGATGCTGCCGGACGTGATGCAGGCGATCAAGCATGGCCGCAAGCCTGACCTGACGCGCTGGGCCAAGCCGATGGCTGAGCTTGTCAAGCCGCTTTTCGAGCGCTGGACGTTGCAAGCGGCTCTGCGAATGAGGCAGCAGCTGGCCGGCCCGAAACGCGAGCGGGCCATGCGGCCGTGGCGGACCAAGGATCTTGTGGCCGGTGTCGGGCTCGGCACGTTTGGCTTCGACATATTCAACCGCCGCGTCCTGGACGCCGTACAGGGGGCGATTTTCGCGTTTGTGCAGACGACACTCGAAACGCGGACGATGGAAGTGGTTGAGGCCATGACCGCGCTGCGGTTGAATCTCGCGGAAGGGCTGGAGAGAGGCGAGGCGCTCCTGAAACTGACGGGCCGGGTGCAAGCGATCTTTGACGATCCACTGCGGGCGTTTCGGATTGCGGCTACGGAAACTTCTCGGGCCATGCACCTGGGCGACTTCGTGGCGGCGCAGGAAAGCGACGTGGTCACGGGGAAATTCTGGATCGCCAGCAGCGATGCTTGCCCGAGGTGCCTGGCCGCGGCAAGGCTGGGCGTGATTCCGCTCAACCGGCCATACTTCGTAGACCCGAAGGGCGGGCCCTACGCCGTGGTTTTGCACCCTCCCAGGCATCCGCATTGCCTGTGTTCCCAGGGACTGGAAACGGAATACTCGCCGTCTCGCCGTGGGCGGAGTACGGATCGCTGGACAGTGACAGCAGAGAGGGCGTGACCGATGTGGATTTCTGTCGGCGGCTGCGGAACGCGCCACTTCGATTCCGACCGCGTGATAATTGTGACCGAGTATGATGGGACTGGCGTGAAGCCCGATGGCTGGCCGTACGGCATGGCGGCCTGCCTGGAGATAGAGAGCCGCGGCGTATACCCATCGACATTGTGGATTCCGCCGCAACAATGGCCGGCGTTGCGGAAGTCTTTGGGACTTGAGGGCGTGAGCAGTGCTTGAAATCACAATTCGCCTTGACCCTTCCACTGGTCAATTGCAGGTGCTTCATCCGCCGAACGTGCTGCTCACGCTCGGCTTGCTTGAAGCGGCGAAGTTCCAGGTGCAGAGCGCCGCGACCTCGCAGCCGTCCGGTATCGCCGTGGCAACGCCTGGGGCCTTGCTGCCGGGCATGATGAGGAAGTGATCCATGAACCTCCATAGCCCCTGGTCGGCCTACCGGATCGGCAAGGGCTTCGTTGCGGCTCGCACGAAAGACGCGCTTGCTCTCAGCTCGCGTGGGGCTCAACTTACCGACGTGGACGAAACGCTTGCCAAAGCGTCGGCTATTATCACGACCATAAATCAGGACCGAGAGGATGACGTGGTTGTGCCCGATGGCATCGACCTGACGGCGTACGCGCAGAACCCGGTCGTTCTGTGGGACCACGGCAAGGCGGAGGGCTACCCCGAAGCGCAGATGCCGCTCGGGATGAGCGAGGCCGAGGGCCACCTGTGTGTCTACGTCCACAGCGACCACGTTGCGGCCGACTGCTACTTTCACCAGAAAACCAAGCTGTCCGCGCAGGTGTGTGAGCTGGTTATGAAGCGATGGATTCGCGCGGCGAGTATCGGGTTCAAGCCGGGGCAGGCGACTCGGATTCACGGCACGAACGGCCACCGATTCGACACGGTGGAAATGCTGGAGTGGAGCTGGGCGCCGGTCGGGGTCAACGCGGACGCGATTAGTCGGGCCATGTCGCTCGGGAGGCTGGCGGGCGAGCCGATGGTGCCGTGCCTGGTAAAGTCGTTCACGCCGTACGTTCTGCCGAGGCGGTTTTATCCGGCCGGGCTAAAAGGCATTGGGACGGCCCTGGAGCGGGCGAAGTCGATTGCGGCGGTGTACAAGGCTGGATTCGATGAGGGGAAGGTGATCGTTGCCGAAAAGCCGCGTGGGCAACAAAAGCTGCCTGCCAAGTCATGCGGCAGTCGCTTCGTTGCCAAGTCGCGCGGAATTGTCGGCGTCTACAAGGCGAGGGCAGCTGTGAAGAAAGCGCGTGGCATCGCGGCACGGTACAAGGCGCTCAGCGCACGGAGTTTGACACGCGCCGCCGCCATGCGGCAGAGTTAGAGACGATAGGCAGGCGACCAACGGCACCTAACGGCGAGCCGGCGGACCTGTGGCAACAGTAACAAAGCCACGGGGTTTCCGCCAATGGCAACAAATGGAATCAAGGTCAAGGCGCCCGCTCCGAAGAAAAAGGCCGCTACCGGTCTAGGCGAAGCGGTCGGCCCGGACGGTGGGGCGCTGGTCAAGGCCGTTGACGAGGGGATCAATAATCAGGAGCAGATGCCGCCCGGCAAGCAATTCCTGAAGGCGCTCGGCGAAATGCACGATGCCTACAAAGACATGCTCGCCGCCGCGGAGCCGATGCAGGAGAATCCCGACGTCAAGGCGTTCATCGGCAAGATGGTGGCGATGCACGACAAGATGTGCGAGGCCCACAAGGCTTGCCTGACCAAAGCGTACCCGGACGCAGAGCCCGAAGAGACGCCCGAGGAAGAGATCGAAGACAAGGCCGACGATCCGACCTTCGACGAAGAGCAGTTGGAGGCTGAAAAGGAAGAGGCTCTGCCGGAAGAGGAAGATGAAGAGATGCTGAAAGCGTCTGGTCGTTTATCCGATGGCACCGGCGCAAACAACCGCAAGGAAGAGAATGCTATGTATGCCAGAATGCGCGACGACGGCGAGATTAAGTCGATGAGCGCAGAAGAGGAAGAGTTGAAACTGAAAGCGCTGACCAAGCGGCTCTTCCAGTTGACCGGGGAACGAGTGTGACCGACCCACAACGGCAGCCGAGCGACCACGCATCGGCATTGCACGCGGCCCTGGACAAACTCCTGCGTCGCGTGCTGACGCGGGAATATACCGGGGCGGTTGCCCTGCGTTTCAACGTCAAAGATGGCGGGGTAACGGGCAAGCCAGTGTTAGTGACCGAAGAGCAGAGTTGACCGCCGCCCACGGAAGGCGCAATAAGAGATCCAACAGGGCACGGGAACGGCACCCGGCCCACCCGCATGACAGGCGACCGAACGCAGCTCTCCCGAGCCGAGCGAATGGACCTGTGGCGACAACAGCCACGGGTCTTTTTCGTTTGCCGGCCTGAGAGGCAACAGAATGGCCACTGTCACCGCGGATAAGACCAAGCCCAGCCCGGCGGACCGTGAGGCGCGTATCAAGCGCATGGAGGCCGCAATCGCCAAGGCGGAAGTCGCGGCCGGCACCATCGACAAGGCGCTTTCTCCCGGCAAGCTCTTTGCTCAGGCGAAGAGTGAATTCGATCAAGACAAGACCTTCGGCTGGAAATCGTTCGGCCACCAGCTCAATGCCATTTTCAAGTCGGCGCTGGGGCAGTGTCCTGACGATGACCTGACCCGCCTCCAGCTCAAAACCAAGGCGGCTACCGGCCTGGGCGAGATGACTGGCCCGGACGGCGGCTACCTCATCGCCCCGCAGTTCATCGAAGGGATTCTGGAGATCGCTCATCAGCAGGCCGATGGATTGCTGGAGAAGTGCGACAAATACGACATGGCCTCGCCGAACATGGTTTTGCGGGCCGTGGACGAAACGAGCCGGGCGGCCGGCAGCCGCCGCGGTGGCGTGCTGGGTTACTGGGTTGACGAGGGCGTGGCGCTGACCGCCAGCCGCCCGAAGTTCCGCAATATCAATCTCACCCCGCACAAGGTCACGGTTCTGACCTATGCGACCGAGGAATTACTCGCCGACACGAAAATGATGGAGCAAGTCATCAGCCGTTACGCTGCGGAAGAATTGAATTTCCAGATCAATGACAAGATCATCAATGGCAGCGGCGCAGGCTGTCCGTTGGGCATTCTGAACGCCGCGTGTTTGATTTCCGTGGCGAAGGAGGTTGGCCAGGCCGCTTCGACCTTGACCACGGAAAACATCGTCAAGATGTACGCTCGGCTGCACAGTTCCAGTCGTGGCAATTCCGTTTGGCTCATCAATCAGGACGTGAATCCGCAGCTGCACGTCCTGACCCTGGGGATCGGCACGGCTGGCATTGCAACCTACATGCCGCCTGGCGGGTTGTCCGACAAGCCGTATGCGACCCTGATGGGGCGCCCGGTTATCGAAACGGAATTCAACGCCACGTTGGGAACGGTTGGCGATATTCTGTTCGTTGACCTCAAGCAGTACATCGCCGCGACCCGTGGCTCCGTGGTCGCCTCCAACAGCGTTCACGTACAGTTCCTGACCGACGAGATGGTTTTCAAGTTCACCTGGCGAGTAGCAGGCCAGCCGTGGTGGGCCAGCGCGTTGACGCCGTTCAAGGGTACCAATACGCAAACGCCGTTCGTCGCGCTCGCTACGCGGGCCTAGAACTTGTGGCATGCCCGTGGCTCTTGAGGATTCACAATGGCAGTAATCGAAGCTCCCGTCGTCCTGAAATACCGGCCGTTGCTGGAGCATCTGTCCGAGCGAGAAGACAGCTTCGTGGCGGATTTGCCGAAGCCGCTGGCCGAGCCGTCGCTGCTCAATGCTGCCTGGTCAACCGGCGTCATTGAGTTCGGCCGGCGCAACCACTGCGAAACCGGCGAGCCGTCCGAGGACAGCAAGATGCACAAAAAGCGGGTTATCCTGGAAACCGGCATTGCCTGGGGCGGATTGAAGAAAGTTTATCACAAGACCATCCGGGACTTGCTGGCGGAAGAGTCCGCGCAGCCGAAAGCCTGCGTTGAACTGCGGGAAGTCCGCAGCCATGACACGCACAAGCTGGTCCAGTCCTACGAAACCGCGGACGCGTCGGAGCTGCGGCTTCGCGTTCGCTTGACCGACAAGGGCCTCGCCGTGCTGGCGGGCTAAAACCCAAAGGGTTAAACCCAAACGGAGAATAAGGCGATGGCGAATAATAGGCTGGTTGACAACGCCAAGATCGTCTTCGGCGCTCCCGCCAAGGATTACAGTGGCGCTGCCAACACCGAGAAATACGTGTCGCTGGAGAACTACAACCATTGCACGATCATTCTCCAATGCGGAGCATGGGCCGGTGGGACGGCGGCCGTGACGGTTAATCAGGCTACCGACACGGCCGCGGCCAGCGCGAAGGCGCTTGGGTTTGGGATACAGTTCACGAACCGGTCGAACACTTCGACCGATACGCTGGTGGAAACTACTGTTACCTCGAACACGTTCAACCTCAACACTGCCAACGCGGTCTATGTGATTGAGCTTGACGCGGCCACGTTGGACGTGAGGAATTCATTCAACTCCATTGCGGTGGAAATCGGGTCGCCGGGTGTAAATGCGGATCTGTACAGCGTGACGTACATCCTGAGTCAGCCCCGGTATGCCAGTCAGGTCAGCTCGATGCCCTCAGCACTGTAGGGGGGCGGCATGGCGACGCTACCGACGGTATTCCTTTCCCTGCCGACCGGCAACAGGCAATTGGACTACGGGGCCGCACTGGCGGCCCTTTGCCTTGCCACGGAAGGCAAGTGCCGGGTCATCCCCGCGCCGTCCATGAACTCGCTTCGTTGCCACGGTTTCAACGGTGCCTGGTGCGAAGCCCTCAACCGTAGGGAAGAAAACGGCATTACTCATTTCGCCATGCTCCATGACGACGTGATTCCCGAGCGATTCTGGCTCGACCGGCTGATGGAGGAATTGCCGCCTGGAGGGATGGTTTCCGCCGTGGTGGCGATCAAATCGGACTGGGGCCTGACCTCAACGGCTATAGACGTCCGCGAGGGCGACGACCTGACCATGCCCCGCCGGCTGACGCTGAAAGAAGTTCACGAGCTACCCGAGACCTTCACCGCGGCCGACGTCGGCTATCCGGGCAAGGCGCTCCTGGTCAATACCGGCTGCTGGTTGTGCGGTCTACGTCAGCCCTGGGTTGAGCTGGTGCATTTCGAGGAAATCAATTTTATCGTGAAGCAAACCTCAACCGGCAAATTTCACCCGGTGGCGGACCCGGAGGACTGGAACTTCTCACGCCAGCTGCACAAGCTGGGCGTGCCCGTGGTGGCGACGCGGAAGATACGTGTCAACCATTGCGGTTCGTTCCTATTCGGCAACGATACGGTTTGGGGAACCTGGGACACGGATGCCGTATTCGCAAAGAACCAGGCAGCGCTGGTAGAAGTGTGAACGAGGCCAGTTGAACACCTGGCCCCGATGACGACCATTCAACGCCGGAAGTGTTCCCGGCTGGAGAAAAGTTATGCCTAGCAAAGTGCATTTTCCGCTTGCCGGCGGCAACCAGTGGGCCGGCGCCCTGCGGTTCTACGATTTCAACCGACCGGTCGGCAATGTGTTCTATGTTTACAGCGTCACTGGAACCGACGCGGCCGGCGGCGGTCGTTCTCCCGAAACCGCGCTGAAGACGATAGATTATGCCGTTGGTCTGTGCACGGCCAGCAACGATGATTACATAATCGCTTTGCCGGGGCATGTCGAGACGATCAGCGCGGCCGGCAGTCTCGCTGTTGACGTGGCGGGCGTGACGATCCTTGGCGTTGGCGTTGGCACCAAACAACCGAAGCTCGACTTCACGGCGGCGGCCTCCACGGTCACTATGTCGGCTGTTAATTGCGTTCTCGACGGTTTCCAGGTCGAGGCGAGCTTCGCCGACGTCACAAGCGAGATTGTGGTCAGTGGCACCGATTGCGTTATTCGCAACTGCCGGTTCCTTGAGCCCACTACTGACGAGAACGCGCTGATTAACATTCTTGGCGGCGGCGCTAACACGGCGGACAATCTCCTGGTCGAGAACTGTCAGTTTCGCGGATTGGACGCTCTGAACACGCACGGTATTAGCCTGCCGAGTGCGGCGGCCGGCGTGATAATCCGTGACAACTTGTTTCTGGGCGTTTTCGAAACGGCGGCCATCGGCGCGGCTACGGCCGCGGTGCAAATCGCCATCCTGCGCAATCTCATCAATAACACATCGGGCGATGCCGACGAGTGCATTAACCTGGCGGCGTCAAGTACCGGCGTGATCGCCTACAACGGCGTTGGCAACAGTCTAGGCGGAGGTGCCACGACTAATATCACTGGCGGCACCACCATGACGATCATCGAAAACTACTCCACCGACAAGGGCGACGTGCAAGGCGTGCTTGATCCGGTGGCGACGTAACCTGGTATCCTCCGTCGAGGGCGGCGTCGGTGGTCTATACGAGCCATCGCCCGCCCTTTGTCTTTTTTCGAGGTGAAGCGTGGCGCTGGCGACGCTGGAAAACTTCAAGCTGGTTCTCGGCGAAACCGGCTCGGCAAACGATGCGGTGAATCAGCTCTACCTAACCGCCGCTGATACCGCGGTGAAGAGTTATCTTCAGCGCGGCAAGGACAAAACTGCATTTTCGGCTTGGCCGGAAACCGGAGAGGCGACCATTTACCTTTCTGGAACCGGTACGCCGCTACTCGTTTTCCCATTCACGCCGATCACAACGCTTACGTCAATTCACCTTGATCTGGACGGCTATTATGGCACGACTACCGATGCGTTCCCCGCGTCAACGCTCCAGGTTGAGGGCACCGATTATGCGATGGTGCGAGACGATGGCACCGGGGCGTCGGCGTCTGGCCTCATTCTCCGGTTGGCAGTATCATCGGCGACCGGTGGCAGCGCTGGTGTCTTGGGATGGGACGATTCCGATTTCAGCAGCTTCGGACAGATGCCGACGCTGACGGCTGGTCGAGGGCGCCCGGTGTGGCCGCGCGTGAATGGCTGCTTGAAAATTAAAGCGACGTGCGGGTTTGCAACGGTGCCTACCGACTTGAGCATGGCGGTGATTGAATACGCGGCATTTCTGAGGCGATCAGCGCCGCTTGGCGGAGCGGCCGTCAACAGCGAAAACCTGCGCGATTATAGCTACTCGTTGGATAACGCGGCAGCGGCTAATTCCGTTCCGGCACTCGGGAGCATCCGGCAAAAGTTGGCTCGGTACAGGTCAATCGCCGTGGCGTGATTATGGCAAACATCTTCCTGGGCCTTCCTCATTGTGGTGACATAGTAGCCGAGGCTCTCCCAGGTCTAATGGCACTTACCAGGACACATAATGTCAGGGTGGATTTCAGCTCTGCTTCCGCGCTGCTTGCTCGCAACTTTAATCAGCTGTGGTGCGCGGCGTTGAATTCGCGCGAACGCGAACGGTGCAGCTTGTTCGCCATGCACCACGCGGACATTGGCGCGGAGCCGTTCTGGCTCGACAAGCTCATTGTCGAGCGGGAGCGAGTTGGGGCCGACATCCTCTCCGTGGTCATCCCGATCAAAGACGAGCGTGGCTTGACATCCACGGGCTACCAGTGCAAGAAAACGCACAACGTCTGGCGCTTCACCATGCGGGAAATCATGGAGTTTCCCGTCACTTTCGACGCCGCGGCCGTGGGCAAGGGAGAATACTTCCTTGCGGTGAATACCGGCCTTATGGTTTGCGACTTCAGCAAGCCCTGGGTTGAGGAATTCCATTTCGAGGTGCGGGATAGAATCAGGCGCGACGAGGCCGGCAAGTTCAAGGTAGCGACCATGCCGGAGGATTGGAGTCTGTCGGCCTGGGCGCAAATGCGTGGGCTGAAAGTTATGGCGACGCGCTGTGTCGGCATCACTCACCACGGCCGGGCATCGTTCCCGAACGATCAGGCATGGGGAGAGTGGGAGACTGAGAAGGGGAGCGACTAAATGTCTTTGCAATCCATGCTCCGCGATACGGCAACTCTCCAGCGGGCCACGGTGACGAAGGACACGTCGGGAGGCTCCGTTCGGGCCACCTGGGCAGTTGTGGATAGCAACGTGAAGGTCCGGGTGGAAGACCTGTCCGCCGCGCAGATGCTGCTCTACCTGCAAAACGACATGAACGTGTCGCACAATGTCACGACGCAAAACGGCAATGGCAGGATCGGGGACCGGTGGCTGACGAGCGATGCCCGCTATTTGCTGATTCAGGGGGCCATGAAGATTCGCGGGATGGGCGGAATTCCAACGTACTATGAATATGCGGCTGCGGAAATCAGACCAGAGGCATGAACCGTGGATAGGGACTTCCTGAAAAAGATGCTGGCGATCCTCGACGGCCGCGTGCAAGGGGCCGCGCAGCACTTAGTGAACGAGGTGAAGAAAACTCTCAGCGTGCCGGCCCCGCGCGTTCGGCTGGTGAATCAGCACGGGACCATGTACTACGTTGCCGGCTGGAAAGTGAGCGACCAGGCCCGGCCTGGTGCCTTGAGCTTGAGCAGTGGACGTACACTGGTCAAGAATCGCGTGACGAAACAGTTGGAAGAGAGGCGGGTCCACTACGAGAAGTCCCCGGCTACACCTGGCGCGCCGCCGCGTAAACTGTCCGGCCGGTTGCGAACGTCTATCACGATGCAAAAGATGGGACAAGCCTGGTGGCGCGTGGGGACGAACGTGGTTTATGGCCGTCGGCATGAGTACGGCACGCACCCCTACCTCTCCGTGACGTTGCTCCGCGAGCGGGCCGTCCTGAATCGCATCCTCAGTGGCGCATAATTGATTCCACCGTCTGCAATGCTGGATAATCGGCCGCATGGCGACTACGCTCCTGGGAGCGCTGGCGGATCGTTTCGACGGCTACGGCGGTCTGACTGCTTTGGTCGGGTCAAGCGGCTTGTACGTTGGGCAGGAACCCGAGGGCGTGGCCTTGCCGTTCGTCGTGGTTACTCATCAGGGCGAGGTGCCGGAGTGGACAACGGAAAAGGCTTACACGACGATCGCAACCGTCCAGTTCAATTGTTACGCCAAGGGCTGCGCGGCCGTTGAAGCCATCGCCTTGCAAGTTAAGGGCTGCTTCGATTGGTGCCAGGCCAACTTGAACATCAACGGCGCAACGCCGATTCGCATGACGCGGACGATGTACGTTTTGGCCGCCGAGGCGGTCCGGGCCAGCGACGGAGCGCTGGTATACCGGGCGCAGCTGGATTATGAAGTGGAAGTCAATCGCACCCTAACGAGCTAACATCATGGCAAAGACCCTGACGGCGAGTGTGTCCGGTGGCGTGAACTGGACGCACACGAACACGGTGACAGGCGACAACTCAGCCACGGTCACGGACCAGAACAGCGACACCTATTCGCAATCGTTTACCAACGGCACGGGCGCGATCAATACGATTGACCTGAAATACTCGGTCATGGTGACGCTTGCCGGGGCCGCCACAAACACCCTCGATCTTTACAACTCCCTGACCGATTCCTTCGGGGCCACAATCAATTTCGCGCGCATTAAAGTTATCTCCGTGCGCGTTCTCAGTTCTGACGACGACGCCACGTCGCTGGGCGGGCCGGTGGATATTGGCAACGCAGCGAATCCGCTGGTGAACTGGATTTCTGTGGGCACGACGAAAGTTCGCGTTGGCGGAACAGCGGCTAAAAAGGCGTTTTTCCTGTTGTCCACGGCGGACGCAGTTGGGTATGCCGTCACGGCCACGACTGGCGACAATTTCATGCTGACGAACGTCCACGCGACTTCCACGGTCCTGGCTCGGGTTACGTTCCTTGGCTCGACTGTTTAGCCGCCTGCTTCTCGGCAGCTTCGCCCATCCGCTCCCCGATTGTCCCCACGCGGCGCCACAGTTTCTTGTCGATGGGCCGATAGGTCATCTTGGCGACTGGCGGCAGCCCGGCCGACACTTCGACCTGCACGCCCCAGGCGACCATGATCTGGTCGAGGAAGTTGCCGAGCCAGCACAGGTTTTCCGTGATGCGTGCCGAGTTCGGCCAGACGACCGCGAAGAAGTTCCGCCGCGCCGGATGGTCCCACGGTTGCTCGAGCGGATTTATCGACCGCTCCAGGCGTTCCAGGGCGGCCACGGCGTCGCTCGCAGCCAGGCCCTTGCCGCGTAGGCCCTCGACCAGCCCGGCGGCCCTGGCGGCAGCGCAGAAGGCTTTCGCGGCCGTGGCGACGTTGGCGACAATGGCGATTGAGGGGTGAATGGTCATGCTCGCATTATAGCCGCGCGTTTTGCGTTTGGAAGCGCTGGCGGAGCATGATTAAGCGAGAACCGCATTCTCGGATCGGGGGTCGATCATGGCAGCCGGCACGGCTTATTCTGCAAAAAATGCCAAGGTGCGCATCGGCACCACGGTCTACTATGCGCAGGTCTGGGAAGTCGATCCCGAGTCAACCTACGACGACACGTCGAATTTTGAGGGCGCCGGCTTCGAGAATCAAGTCGCCTGCCTGCGAAAATGCACGTTCACCGTCGATGGCTGGTGGGATGGCGGCGCGAACCCCTTTGATTTTGCTACCGACATAAAGATTCAGGATGGGCAAACTTTGGCGTCCGTGAAACTGTACGTATCGGACACCACCGGCCCGTTCTGGTCTTTCCCCTCGGCACACGTTCTCGCCGTCAAGATGGTGGCCAACGTCGCGCAGAAATTGACGCTTAATATGCGCTGCAAGGCCGCGGGCACCTTCACTTATCCGACCGGCAACGTAGCTTAAACGCGGCAAGCGCATGGCCGACATATCCACTGCTCTGGGCGCGCAGCAAACTTTCGAGTTCGATGGGGTCGCGTACACCGTCGTTCCGTGGGACACGTTCGACATTCAGAAAGCCTATGTCCAATATCTCAAGCGCTGCGCGTACGATGAACTGTTTTCAGCAAAGGGCATGGTGCCTCCTGCCGAGTGGGACGATTGGAAAGCCACGCTCCAGGGAAAGTTGAACGGCGGGGCCTACGATTGGGGCGGGTCGATCTATTGGGAGTCGATGGGCAGCCCGGCGCGGCTGCGTCACCTGACCTGGCTCACGCTGGTCTACAAAAACCCCGACGTGACGCTGGCGACCGTGAACCGCATGTTTACCGACCAGGCCAAGAAAGAGGAATTGCAAACGATTCTTCGTGGATTGATGCAAGACCCAAACTCCCAAATGCCGGCTCTGGGGCCGGCCAAGGTTTGACCGGTGTCCAGGTTGCCGCCATGCTCGCGGGCGAACCGTGGTGCATGACTCCCGAGCAGATCGGCCGGCTTGATCCTCGCGTAGTGCAGCAGCTTTATTTCCACCCGCGCAAAAAAGACGGTTCGCTTGACCTGCCGGGAGAATCGCTATCGGAGGAAGAGTTTTTCCTGTCGATATGTCGTAGCCGCGGGTATTCGCAGGAAGAGGCGGCGGCCAAGTGGAAGGCGCAACCGAAGCGACCGAACGATGGAGAGTAGGCAATCGCTGACTTGCGGGCTGGCGCGGCCTTCATCGACCTCCAGATCCGTGGTGGGACGGCTGATACTGCGCTTAGAAAGTATCAGACGGACTTGGATAATCTTGTCGGGTCGGCGAGGCAATGGCAGACTGTCATGGCAAGCGCCGGGCAGGAGCTGGCTGCAAAATCCCTGCAAAAGACGACGCTGCAAGCGCAGCTTTTGCGGAGTCAATCGGCTGCCCTGCGCACGCCGGAAGGCCGCGCGGCCTACCAGGACCAGACGAAGGCCAATCGGGAATTATTCCGCGCCGCTCAAGAGCTGCGGAAGAATCAGCTCATTGCCGAGCACGGAATGATGATGGGCGGGGGCCGGTTCGCGGCGGAGCAGGCCGGGAGCGTGGGCAAGGAAGTGGCTGTCCTGGCCGCTGGCGCGGTTGCTGCCGGGGCTGGATTGCTGGCGTTTACGTCAGACCTGAAAGCATCGTCTGGCGCCTGGGGGTGGGTCAGGGTGCTTCTTGCCACTATCGGCGTAGAGTTGGCGCCGGCTTTGGGGGCAATCGCGTGGACCGCAAAACGAGCGGCGGATGTATTTGCGTCGCTGCCGGGACCGGTGCGGACAACCATTGCGATTGTCGTTGGTCTTGGAGCGCCAATCATTGTAGTTGGCGCAAGTCTGTTGGTTCTAGCCAAAACGGCATATAAAGCGGCTGTGGCTCTTGGTTTAGTCGGCGGAGCGACTGTAGTTGCTGGCGGCGGCGCGGCTGTGGCTGCCGGTAGAGGAGTAGCAGCGGCAACGGCAGCTGGTGGAGCGGCAGCCGCCGCACGCGCAGGTGGAGCATCGGCGGCGGAAGTCGCCGCAGCAGCTAAGGCTGCTGGAGCGGCAACGGCAGCTGGTGGAGCGGCAGCCGCCGCACGCGGCATTGGCTCGGGCATTGGCTGGAAACTTGGCGTGCTGGCAGGGATATATGAACTATTAAGTTCTGGACATACATTGTCTCGCATCTGGCAAATAGGAAGGCCGCGTCAGCGCGCAGCTGGCGCAGCTGGCGCAGCTGCTGCTGATGGCACTGTGGATAGTGGTGGCAGCATGAGCCCAAGCGCAATGATTCGACCAGCGCTGCCGCCCGCGCAGTTCATGGATTTCGCAGATACCTGGAAAAACGCCCAGCTCGCGGCCGTGAACAAAGAGCCCTACGAAGTCGATTTGATACGTCTCAGCAATCTATCGGTGGAAAAGTTTAACACTATGATTGATCGGCTTGACAGCCTTGTGGGTAGAAGAGGCGGCATGAATCCCTAATGGCGACCCTACGCAGCACAACCTGGCGGGAACGGGCGGTATCGCCGAGCAGCCCGGAGTATTCCATCGACGGGGTGCGCTCCAAAGGCGTGCGCACCATCGACGTGGCCTATCGGCAAAGTTACCCTAATTGCATTGCGCAGGCTGCCCGCGATTTCCTCGGGTACTCTAAATTGAATGAGGGCGGTCAGTTCATTAACCGGATTGTTCCCTGGCAAGACCCAACCTTTGGTTGGCTGTACGCGAACTCCATTGGGCGCATCAGTGGCGTTGGTAATAAGCGCAATGCGAACACAGACATTTTCGAGGACCGGGAGCCGGATTTTCCGGTGCCGGATGTTGGGGATTTATATGGTACTCTTGGCGGCAATGTGCATCGCGTGGCGAACTACGAATACTTCAGGTTCACGATCAATTTCAACGCGCTGACATATGAAATCGTCAGCGATGACAATGTTCGTGATGAGTCCAGCCTTAAAAGGTACGTTACGAAAAGCCTCCGCCCTGGCGGCTCGCACATCACCCTGCCGGCCAACTCCCTCTTTTACGTTGTCAGGCCGAATGATGCCTTCGGGAATCCCCCGCTTCCTGGCGATGCCTATCAGCCGATTGCGTTTGGCATGACCAAGAATCTGCCGCAGTACAACGTCAGCTACACCTGGCACCAGATTCCAGCCAAGGCGGTTCCCACCGGGATGAGTCTGTTGCCCGGCATCGTGCCGGAGAACCCAGCCAATCCCGCCATTGAAAAGTCGCTCGGGCTGGTAAACCTGACCGCCTTCGATGGTTTTGACGCGGGAACGATGCTGCTGGTAGCCGTTGAGCTGGCGCCTGACCGACAGGCCGACGGACAACGGGTGTTCAACGTCACGTATAATTTCTCGTGGCGGCCGACTCCGCCAGGGCAGCCGACAACGCAAGCCATCGGCAGCTGGAATTCGCTCATTATGCTCGATGGCTACAACAAACTTATCTGGTCGGAGGTTGTGGCCGGTAGGGCTGCCAACGTGCAAACCCGGCCGCTGGCCAACGATAACTACCACCTATACCCGGCGATTGAAATGAAAAACTTGTTTCGGCCGGCGACGTGGGTGGCATGATTTGCGTAGAATGGCAGCGAACGGATAACTTGCCCACGCCATGAAAAAGGGCCGGCAGACGGTGGAATCGTCCCCGGCCCCATATCCCAACTCCCATCGAGCAGAGTTGTAAGGGGATTATACCTCTTCGCTGCTGTGCCTTCAAGATCCCTGTTCCGCTGGGGAATACCATGCCCGCGACGGCGATGGTACCTCGTCCTGCCCGTGCCACGTTCAGCCCGCGCCTTTACGATCCTCCCGGCGACGTGGAGCCGCACCCTGCCCACACCAGCCTGGACGAATTGCGGCGCAAGCTGCGCGGCATGGAAATCAAGTGCAAGTGCAAGCTGGTCATCATACCCTGCCGCTGCGCGGACAAGGCTGGGTGTCAGTGTCCGGTCATGGTAGCCCGTTGCCCGCACGTCAACGATCGTGACCACGGCGTTTCTCTGGAGCGGTGGATCGCACTGTTGCTTCAGGTGTTCCCCGGATTCGACGATGAGGGTTACGGGGAACCGGCCACCACGGACCAGCCGGCGCTGGCGCTCACGCGCAAGGCCCGCGTCGCGTTGCGCATGGACCGCGTTCAACGCCAGGTCAAGCTCTGGTGCAAGGGCGATCAATGCCTCGATATGCCGGACGATCAGGGCGTGGAAATGGAAAAGGGCCGGAACATCAAAGGACTGGTCACGCCGGACGATGAAGAAGAAGACCTGATTCAGGATGAGTACGTTCGCACGGTCATGGCCCCGTGGCCTCAACTGGCGACACTACCGAGGGGCAAACGATGAATGCTGTTCTTACGGCCGAAAAGCCGATGACGGTTGCCGAGGCGGAAGAATGCGCACAGATGATTGGCGAGGGCCTGGAGACAGCCGGCGCCAACTTATACGAGGCTACGTGCCGGATGAAGGAGCTGCGCGACCGTTTCGGGTGGCGGGCGCTCGGTTACACCTCGTGGACCGAGTGCTGCAAAAAGCGGTTTGCCAAGAGCCGGTCCTACGTCAGCCGACTCCTGAAAGCACAGGAAGTCCAGGAAGCGTTGCCCGTGGGCACCAAAGAGGACATACCGGAGAGGACATTGCGCCCACTGTACGGCGAGACTCCAGACGTGCAGCGCGACGTGTACCAGAAAGCCAGCGAAAAGGCCGGCGGCACGCCATCGCCCGCTCAAGTGGCGTCCATGCTGGCGGAAGTGAACGCCGGCATTTCCTCCCGAACTCGTCTTAAAAATGCGATTGAAGAGGAAGAAAGAGAGTTGCTGGAACGGGAGGCCCGCATTCATCGGCAGCGGGCGCACGAGCTGCTAGACAAGAAAGAGTCACTGGCCGAGCAAATCATCCGCGGCCTGCAAAATCAGGAGTGCCGCATTCGCAAGCTCCGCAGGGGAGTGAGCAAAACGAATACGGAGCTTGCGGTCACGCCGGCAGACGAGAAGCGGCTGCGCAAGCTAGTCCGCAAGGCGATTGCGAACATGGATAAGGCGTTGGCGTCGATAACGGAAATGCGGTCGATCCTGTGACCAACTGCCCTCCCCAGCCGTGAGCCGCAATGGCCTTCGACAGTTTCGATTATGTGTCACCAGGCGATGAGCTTAGCGCCT
>ERZ1292644.439-Hain-H14-01um-R2-439-length-29162-cov-5_pt1 | contig 29162 bp, 35 predicted proteins | sample MGYA00564402_ERZ1292644 | MGnify/ENA primary metagenome ERZ1292644 (study PRJEB36523, sample SAMEA6512644) | groundwater metagenome | collected 2019-01-09 | study: AquaDiva: Metagenomics assemblies of 32 groundwater samples
TTGTGTGTACGAGTTTGAGAGTAGAACAATCTCGGCTTTCCATCTGCTCCTGGAGTACCAGGAAGTAAGCGAACTTGCACAACGCCGCTTTGTTTCGGCATCATCACAAAATTCTTTAAGAAGTTGTTTCCACCCTGTTTAGGATCAGTAGTGAGACGAACCAATTCCTGGTTCAATTCAGACATGTCAAAACCAAAATCATTAGACATAGTAGCCTCCGTTAATAATAGTTAACTAAGTTGTTGTAGTTTTAACTGAAGTGTTTTATAAAGTGCAATCAACTCTAAGATTACCTAGAACCTATCACTTTCAATCAGTCATCACAGTTACAAGTATATATCATTTATGCATCAAAATCAATACTATTTTTTACATCAAAATCTATCATGAACCATGACAAGGTTTTATCACTCACTTATTTGGTTTCATGGTACGCTTCTTAGATAATGTATGAAGTTTTTCAGCAAGCCTTGATGCTGCTGGATCTAAAACATCATTATCAAGAACTGCTGTTGCGGTTTCACATACAGTTTCTTCTTCGGTTTCTTTCTTTTCTTCCTCAGCAACTAATGGCTCATTAGTCTCAGGATTAGGAATAAAGCAAACGTCGGCGGTTTGTTTTATTCCACGAGCGCGTTCATGCTGCACTTGAGGTGCTTTCTTTTCTTGTTCAAGAAAATTTTGCTGATCCTCTAATGCCTTTAGAATATCCCAATTTCTTTGGAGAAGATTATGTTGATCTTCGGCAGATCTGTTAACGATGGTCTTACCATCAACGCGATTGGCAATTCGTTGCGATTCGCGTTGAGACATTTGACTTTCTCTATCGACCTTAGCCTTCTTACGAATGGCTTCACGACGACGAAGAATCTTTTCTTTTACCTTGATAGCACGTTCTTGTTTCTTGATAGTCTTTTTGTTGTTAGACATAAATCACCTCTAATGTTATTTTCTACCAAAAGTTGTTATTGCTGGCATTGAATCATCAAATTTATTTTGATGTGAAAGTGCAACTCTTTCATTTGCTAGTTTGAACTCTGGTTCAAAACCATTTTCCAAAACATTGACAATTGGAGTAAAGTGTTTGTCGTTTAATGTGCGACGATTACCATTGTCATCTTCTGTTAAATAATTCATACCCAACATAATACTTCTTGAATCTGCTGTTTCAGAAAATATAGGATATTTTTTACCTAATGTAAATGTCGTATTCTTTTTCTTTGCAACAGCAGCAATATCAGGATGTGGATCGTATATCTCCCACCGCAATATCGATTCTTTCTTAGCAGGAGGATGAACTACGACTAATTTCTTTTGTATCTTAGGCGTCATTTGCGGTTCTTCACTAACAAAGTCCGCAACCTCCTCTACCTCATCAGAGGAAGCCATTTCAATGTTCTCGCAAGTAAAATCAAAGCTGAATTTTTTGTTCTTCAATAGAACGCCATCTTTTGTTTCTTTGAACGAGATCTTCTTTTTAGAATATTCGTATATTTCCGCATCGATGACCCAAACATCACGACGTGCGAGTTGACCAAAGACTAATTTAGCCAATTGCTCCAATGGCGTATCTTCCGTAGCTTTACCCACTACTTTCTTAAAAGTTTTGGTAGTTTCTACGTTATAGCCAATACCTTCTGCTTTCTTTTCATGACAGTGAAACACCACTTCATATCCCATTTTACCACCTTTTAATAATTCATCGTCAATGTAGATAGTAATTATGCTCTACTTTTTTCATTATTTATAAGTTAGTGATAATCGTTACTTTATTATTAGTCCTATTCCATATCTAGTTTGCAAAACGGTATTAGGTCTTTGCACTACCTTACAAAAATCTTCAAATGCAGATTTCATATTTGGATCAAATTTAACAAAATCTACGGCTATTACGCCACCTAAAGACATCTGTCCCCACAACAAATCTAGATATCTTCTATTAACTTCATGGGTTTCTGGTCTGACGAACAGTCCACAATCCCATTTTTTAACTAAGAATTGTTTTAAGAATTCAGGTTCAACGATATCGCCATGCCAATAGTTTATTTTCTTTTGCAAGACGTGTTGTATGTTGTTTTTTGCTAGACGTGGCGACCAATAACGAATATCTGTTTTGTGTTTAAATCCAAAATAAGATTCGACAGTCTTACAGCCGTGAAGAAAACAGCCAGCTTCAATTCCGCTCTCGAAGCCAAACTCTATCAAATTCTTAGGTTGAATTAGTTTGCCTAAGTAATAGTAGAAAGGATAATACGTTGGATCAGTGTACTCCGAAGCCTGCCTGTAATCTTCATTGTTTAATTTGAATTGGCTTAAAACATATTTCGGACTAAGCGGATGCTTTTTGAGCCTATCAGTTAATTTTTCAGTTAAGTCATTTAACTCCATTTGCCTCCGGTTCTGGACTAACTTCAGTTTTCTTAAATTGGATTGCTGAAGCCACTAGTTCTTCAAAAAGAGGATGAGGCATATCAAGACGAGACTTAAACTCTGGATGAAATTGACATCCAACAAAGAAAGGATGAACATTACGATCTAATTCCATAATCTCTACAAGATTGGTCCCAGGATTAAAGCCAGATATCTTAAGTCCCTTTTTCTCAATTTTATCTAGGTGGAAGCTATTGACCTCGTAACGATGACGATGCCGTTCGCTAATCGATTTTTTCTTGTATGCTGTGTGTGAAATACTGCCTTTAACAAGAGAACACTCATAAGAACCTAAACGGAGAGTGCCACCTTTTTGTTTGATGTTTTCTTGACCAGGAATATAATGCACTACCCAAGAATCATTGTTTTGATTCGGAGCGAATTCTTCACTGTTAGCATCGGCTATATCACACTCGTTTCTAGCAAACTCGATCACAGCGCACTGCAACCCCAAACAAATACCTAAAAATGGTATTTTCTTCTCCCTAACGTATTGGATCGCTCGTATCTTACCTTCAACTCCACGATTGTCAAATCCGCCAGGAACAATGATTGCATGCAGATCATCAAAGTGCTTATTCAAGCCTCGTAATGATTGATACTGCTCAAGTTTCTCAGCTTCCATCCATACAATGTTAACTTTCACATTGTTAGCCACACCAGCATGATAAATAGCTTCTTTCAATGAAAGATACGCTTCTCTTGACTTGGCATATTTGCCGACTACTCCAATGTTGACCTCTGGCAATTCACTTGATGTATATTTTTCAACCAAATCACGATAACGATGAATACGAACACCATTCCTTTTTAGTTTGAAACGATCAGCTATAAAATCGTCAACATGTCGATCAAAAAAGCAAATGGGAACTTGATAAATACTCTTAACGTCTGGAGCGTCAAATACAGCTTCGCGAGGTACACCAGTGATATTGCTGACTTTAGTCAAGATGCTACTAATTACACCTTGATCTTCTTCTCGTTCTTCTTCTGTAAGTTCATGATCATATTGACGCATCACACGACACAGAATGATATCTGGCTGCAAACCCGATCTCTGCAATTCTTCTACGGAGTTCTGTAATGGCTTGGTCTTATATTCTTCGACAGTGTTAATCCAAAGAATTGGTGCAACATGACAAATAATTAAATTGTCAGCACCTAGCTTTTGACGCAATTGACGTACAGCACGATAGTAATGCCACGATTCAGCATCTCCTACTGTGCCACCAATTTCAGCAATAACTACATCGCAATCTTTGCCAAGATTAATCAGCTTATCAATAATTGAGTCGGTCAAGTGTGGCGAAACTTGAACAGTTTGCCCCATATACTTACCATTTGCTTCATTTTCCAACATTTCATGTATAAGGGCACCAGATGTGTAGATGTTCTTGCTAGACACCTCGACGCCTGTAATGCGTTCGTAATGACCTAAATCAAGATCTGTTTCACTTCCATCATCACACAAAAACACTTCTCCATGCTGATAAGGAGAAAGAAGAGAAGCACTACGATTGTAGTAAGGATCGAACTTGGCAACTTGAACTCTCTCACCACGCATTTTTAACAACAAACCTATCGATGCAGCGGAAATTCCTTTTCCAATCCCTGACACAACTCCTCCAGTGGTAATAATATACTTCGTTGACATGAATGGTTCCTTAAAACAAAACCCGCTATTCGTTAGCGGGTTTCAAACTTATTTTACAATAAAAAACAGATTAACACAACACTTTAAGATCTAGTTTTGAAGCCACCTTAATATCAGAATCAGCAATGCCATTTTCAGCACACTTAGCAATAACATCCCGTAAAGAATCGGCTACAACATAGACGTTTATCCAACCATAAGTTATGGCAGATTTTAAGTATGTGACTTGCCAAATTTCTTTTTCTTTTTGACCACAATTAGCAAACAATGACTTATTGTCCTCGTTCATTGCCACTGAAATACCAATGGGATTGTTTGGAACATAGTCACAGTCCAATTTGCTTTGTGAATATTTCTCTTCCCACTCTGTGGATGAAAGTATAGGTTCATTGCAAACATTTGAAATCTGCATAGGGTTAGGCATTGAGTCGCCTCCGTCATATACACCATAAAGTTTTTCAATTATTGATCTAGTTGGAACCATAATCATTCTCCTCAATATTAAAAATTTCAATTCTTGTTTCATGTACACGAGTTATAACAAACATAACGCCCACATGATCTGGCAAGCGTTCAAATAATTTTTGGTATTTTGCTTTTTGTCTACCAAGATACGCTTCCGCAGCACATGAAGGCATGTGTCCTACACCAACATAGATTACCAGAATTCTTTTCAAATCATGATTGCCTTTAGTAAAAGTGAAATCATCAACCGAACATTTAACTTCCTCTGCAAAAGGTATCTCTGGGTTGCGGCTACAAATTCTTAAATCAATCTGTGGCTCTGGTGGCTGAAACGCCAAAAACCGTCTTACTTTATTTAAAAAACTCATAATATCTCCTTATTGAATAACAGAGTGTTGTTTTTGAATTTAAACTGTTGTGTTAATTGAAACTAATTTACATAATTCTATGAATTTGTCTAAATTTAAATCTGATTTCATCCTGTTGATATCTTTATGAACCCATTATTCGCATGAACGACACTGTAGAATATTTCTCGAAAAAGTTTGGGCAGCGTTTACGCCTATCTGATAATAGAAAGACTTTACCTTAAGTCTCCACCCTTCAATAAGAAGAGCATTCACATCTTTGATAGGAATCGAAGGATGAATCATTAAATTCAATGATTGAGACTGATCAATATATTGCTGACGCTGAGAAGCTTGAATAACAATCTCTTTCTGAGAGATTTCAGAGAATGTCTTAAACACATTCTTTTCGTTCTCGGAAAGAAAATCAAGGTGCTGAATGCTTCCACCATTTTTCAAAATAGAATCCCATACTTCTAGAGTATCCATCTTTTTCGCACGAAGAAGTTCTTCTAAGTGTGAATTTTTAATGGTGAATTTGCCCTTCTGAAGATCCTTAATGTAATAGTTGGTACGATGTGGCTCAATGCCTTCTGATACCTGACCCATAATAAAAGCAGAACTCTTAGTAGGCGCAATCGCCAACAAGGTTGTGTTCCTACGACCGTAGCCTTTCAAAACTTCTGGTTCGCCATATTCTTGAGCCAACTTAGCAGAAGCTGCGTAAGCTGCTTCTTTGATGTTCTTGGCAACTTGCACATTAAGAAACTTAGCTTCCATGCTTTCCCAAGCAATCATCTTGCTTTGCAAGAAACTGTGCCAACCAAGCCAACCGATACCTAAAGCTCTATGCCTTTCAGCAAACTTAACAGTTCGCTCCATGAATTTGATCTTCTTAGCCTTATTGATGAATTCAGTCATTACTGCATCAAGGAAATAAGTCAAAAGCTCTACAGCGTTTGTATTCTTCCAATCGTCATAATAAAGAATATTCATGCTGCTAAGATCGCAGACAAAAGATTCTTCTTCATTGTCTGGCAACAAGATTTCTGAACAGAGATTGGAATGTGTAATGACAAGTCCAAGATCTTTATAACAGTCAACAGTGTTGTCGTTAACAGTATCGATAAAGATAATGTAAGGAAAACCAATGTTGGCGCGGCATTCTAATACTCTAGCCCAAATTTTGCGTTTAGCAGCATCACCATCGATCATTTCCTGCATCCAGTAATCTGGCACAGTAACGCCAAATGACAAATCTTGAATTGGTGCCCCTTCACTGCGAAGAGTCAAGAATTCATTAATGTCAGGGTGATCAATTGGCAAATACGCCGCAAAATTACCGCGACGAGTTTTGCCCTGAGAAACAATATTGATCAAGCTATCAAATAGCTGCATGAAGTGAACAGAACCAGAACTTTCTCCATTATCACGAATTGATGCACCGCGTTGTCTTAAATTACCAAAATATGCTGAGGTGCCGCCACCCATTTTGGTCATCATGCCAACTTCTGCTTGAGTGAACAGAATGGAATCCATTGAGTCTTGGATATCAGAGCCAAAACAACTAATTGGCAAACCTCTTTCAGTCCCGAAGTTGGTCCAAATTGGTGTGCTAAGGCTATACCAGCCCTTCTTAATGTTGTCTTTGAACGCTTTAGCAAACCCTGGCTTCTTTAGGATCTCTTCTGCTGTATTACAAATAATATCAACACGTTCGTCTACTGTTTGTCCCGCTACAAGATAATCTCTTTCTAGAAAGAGTTGACTGTGTTCTGTTAGCCATACGTATTCGCTCATTAGAATATATCCTCCGCTTGAATTGCTTGCATTTTTTTACTGTAAGAAGTGGGTTTCTTGTGAAAGAAATCTGTATTCACTTCTGCATGAATCTCATCATCAAACCACTTTAATTGAGCAAGCTTTTCAGCGTCGATTTCAAACACTTTTGCACCACCAATAAGCTGGATGCTTTCATTGAAACGATGTTTGACATATTCTTTAACTAAATCTTTAGACAAAAATGATAATTCACCCTTCTCGAAGATCCAATCAATTATATTACATTCTGCTTCATAGGCTTTTTTACATGCTCGATATAACTTGGCATAAAACGCTTCATTGAACCAATCAGGAAATTCTTTTTGAATATGCTTGATTATACAAACACCAAACATAGCATGGATCGTTTCCTCTTGCTGCGTAGCTTGAACCACATTGTCAATATCTTTTAACACATTCATGTACTTATTAAAAGACTTAATAATGACAAACTGCGAGAACAAAGATACGTTTTCAATGAAGATAGAGAACAAAGTTAGCGTTAAGGTATAGTTTTCATCACTGTTATCAGCCGCACCTTTCAGGTACTTAGTAAGGTACTCCACTCTTCCTTGAATGACTGGATTCTGTAGAAGTTGATTAAAGTCATCATTTAGTCCCAGAACCTCTAATAGGTGGCTATAAGCGTCTGCATGGCGTACCTCTGACTCGCCAAATGTCACTCCAACTTGTTCAAATTCGCTTTTAGGGAACCGTTCGCCTAACTTGGTCCAAAACTTCTTAACAGAAACTTCGATTTGGCTAATGGCGAGAAGTGCGTTTTTAATCACATGTCGCTCAACATCGTTGAGTCTGGTATGGAAGTCGTGGGTGTCAGATAAGAAATTCCACTCACTTACCAACCAGTAACTGTGGTTAATCGCATTTTTGTATTCTAAGATGTCTGGATAATCGAAAGGTTTGAATGCAACTCGTTTGTCAAAAATACTCATTTTTATCACTACCTTGTCTTACGCTAAAATTGTGTTTGATATACATGCAGCAAGGTATTGATTTTAGACTAAAAAATCTTTTTTAACCAGTCTAATTTATTCAATTGGTTTAATAGAAACTACACCAGGAAATTTTCTAACCTTATGCCATTCAGAGGCAGTAAGTGGTCGGCGTTTGCCAATAACCCAAATCTCATCAAAATATATGTAACAATCAACATTATACTCATTAAAAAGATCCGACAATTCTTTTCCAGAAGTTGTCGGATCTAAAGTAATAATAACTTTAGAGGAGTTGTTTAGAGTTTTGACATCATAATCTGGCGGTTCTGGCAACTGCTTAGCTGTCGGTGTCAACGATAAAAATAATAAAAGTGCCGTTAATTTCAAGAATCCTCCTGCAATTCAATGGTCGATTGAATTCCTGTAGTAGAACTAAAAGTTAATCGATCAACTAAGATTCGATTACTAACAAAGTCGTCTCGACCAGCAAATCTACTGCCTGATCCCTTTTTCAGGAACGCAATGGTGACGTGAGGTCTAAATGTGATATTATTATTAGTCACTTCGAGATGATCTTGTACGATTTTATTTATTCTTCTGAGTTCAACACTCTCAACTTCAATTTTGACCACATCAAAATTCAGGCAGTCAAACACAGATATCTTGCCAAACTCTATGAAAAAAGGCTTTTGCTTATTCAAAAGCCTTTTCAATTCTTTTGGTGTGTCGTCGTGAATCCCGTAAATTATTGTCACATGACTTTCATACTCTCTACCATACTGCGGTTGTTCTGGATCATTGTAAACTTCTTCATCTGAAATATTTTGCTCACCCCATTGGATGATTTTCCTGGTCGCCAACTTCGGTAAGTTGAACTGCAACGACGAGAAAGGATAACCGGCTTTTCGTGAACCTAAATGGTTACAGCCGTCAACCTCACTTGTCAAAACTATCATATTGCCTCTCATAACAAGCCAAGACCAGAGAATCTTCTTGATAGCTCTGGTCTTTTTGATATATAGTTACTCAATAAACTTTTCAACCAAAGTGGTGAAACCACCCTTTTTCATCACTTTGATGACTTCACAATTATCTAACAAATCAAGTAGGTTAGGATCGTGAGTAGTAACTAAAACTTGCCTATCTCTGGCAAGTTCATTAATCATTTTATAGATTCCGTGGATTCCTTGCAAGTCCACATTTAAAGCTACCTCATCAAGCGAGATCATATTAACAAATATATCAGCGGAAATCATAGTAATATGACTAAACGCTTGAGAAATAGCTAAATTAATCCTACGCTTTTCGCCGCCTGATGTTGCGTTATAAACAAATGGATCACCATCAATAGGATTTCTTTCAATTGTAGGCTCAAACTCGTTATCAAATTTCAATTGAAGTTTATTGTCTATCAAGAATTGAAGCCAATAGTTTATTCTCGAATTTAATGCAGGAAGCTTCTCATCAATAATGAAAGACCTAATACCTTTATCTCCAAAACCAGTCACCCAAAATTCATAATAAGGCAAAAGATCAGCACGTTGATCAATATCATCTTTGCAATCCTTGATAGCATCGTTCAATAACAAAACTTCTTGATCAGCACTAGCTGCCAAATCAAAATAAGGATCATTTGCTATTTCTTCTTTTTTCGATACCAAACGCGATTCTAAAGCATTAAGTTGTTCGCTTAATTGAATCTCTTTAGAATTTCCATTAGGTTCTTTGATCTTAGATAGATCGGAAATTTCCGACAAAAGAGAAGCAGATCTTTTGGTGATGCTAGCCAGTTTGGTTTCACCAGCAGTCTTATTCTCTTTCAACTTGCTTATTTTCTCTTCCAACTCCTTCAATTTATTTGATGCAATTGGAGCCTTAGCTTTCTCTATTTCAATCTTGTTGTTCAAACCTTCAATTTTGTTTGAATTGTGTTGCCTTACTGTTTCATAATTGCTCTTATCAATTATGCCATAACAATGATGGCATTTCAAACCATTGCCAAGTTTTTCTAATTTATCGTTTTGCTCTGCAATAGCATTCTTTTCAACAACAAGTTTCTCAATCGAATGCTTGATATCCTTTGCCGAGATCAGCAAGTCTTGACGTAAACTAAGTACCTCGTTAAGCTTAGGACTTACTTCATCTTCGATAACAGCAGCTAATTTCGCTCTGTTTGATTCGAGTCTAGTGATTTCATCTTTGTTGTCTTTTATCTTTTTTTGAGCTTCATGAAAAGCTAACAAAGCTGTTCCATCATCAGATACAGATTCAAGTTCTTTCTTTTTCTGAAGAATAAGCGAATCGATAGACTTCAATTCATCTTGTCGAAGCTTCTTCCAATTATCCCATTTAGTTTTTAATTGCTTGATTCGCTCTTCAACATCTTTGGCTTGAGATATAAGTGAGTCATACTTTTTAAGTGCTATTTTTTGATCGCCTTCCATAGCGTTTTTAATGGTGCTAGCTTGCTTGCCGTATTTGACATACTTCTCAAGACCGAGAAGATTTTCTACAATAGCACGTCTTTCTCCAGGTTCTAATGATAAGAACGCATGATTGTTGTGTTCTCCTAAACAGACAACATTTATGAATGCTTCAGCACTTAATCGCAAATGCCCTTCAATAGCCTTTTGCGTATCGGGCATGCCTCCTATGGTTTCATTAAGCGGCTTAGTAGAATCTTCTGGATCTGATTTTGACAGACAATAAAGTTCTAGACTGTCTGGTTTGCGAGTACGGATTATTCTGTATTCCAAACCATTAACTTCAAAATCAATTTCAATACACAGTGCCTTCTTAGTTTTTTTATTCAAGGCTTCTTTGTGGCTCAATCCTTTGATCATCTTGCCATAAAAACCATATACGATAATTTCGTTAATGGTAGACTTGCCCGCACCGTTTGAGGACTGCGGGCTTATATCTAAATTTTGACCTTTGATTAAAACAATATTGCCATATTTAGCGAAATCAATTTCGACGCCTTCCTGACCAATAGATAAGAAGTTCTTTGCTTTGATTCTGTTTATTTTCATTATTTTCTCTTTTTAGTGATAGCTTCATGTATTGCCATTCCTGAAAACACTAAACCCCAAAATATCATGGCAACAACTATTATCAATAACATACCAGACAACCAAGAATGAATAAAATATTGCATGTTATCCTTGCTGGCAAATTTCTTTGCCTATCTTAAGTAATTTATCATAATCTAAATTTGGAGGCTGTTTGGTTTTAACATAACGCTCAAGAGTTTCTCCACTCGTAAAATCAGGCTTCTGTTGGTCCTTAATCTCTTCTTTTTTCTTCTGCTCTTTGAACTCCAAACTAGCTGTTTTGTTCTTATCGACAATTTTGTGTCTTAAATCTACGATGTCAGTAGATGTGATATCTTCTACTATAATTTGAACAAAATTTCCATCCAGTTTGTAACTATCCACTTGGCTCTCTTTGATGATTAAATGCTTGGGCGAAAAATCATTTATGATATATTCTGTTTCCAGGGTTTCTGGATTCAGAATGATAATATGCTTTTGTTGAAAAGCTTCGCCAAAATTTAATTCATAAGGACTGCCAATGTACTCAACAACATCATTGAGCTTCTGAGCCAAGTGGTAGTGTCCAAGGAACACCTTTTTCCACCCTGCAAATTTCTCAACATCGATTTTAGTCATGTCACCATCGTATTCAACCGAAACTTCCGAACGAGTGAAACTGTTCAGCTTGGCTTCATCTATCGCTATGTGTGAAATCAAAATTTCAGACTTTTTCTGAAAGTGCTTTTTGATATCTTCGACAGGATTTTTGGCATATGGAAGGAAATCCATCGGACAACCCGGCAGTATTTCAATGGTTTTGCATTGATTAACTACGGTAACTCCTCGAATAGCTTCTAATGGACTAATACTAGAAACATCCCATTTGTTGTTGTACCACATATCGTGATTGCCAACCAACAGATAAAGTTCTAGATCTGGATATGATTCCATGAATTTGCGAATCAGATTAAAAGTCTTCTCATATGAAATGGTATGAATTTTTTGGCGATCTTGAAACAAGTCTCCAGCGAAGACGAGCTTTGTAATTTGGTGTTCAATCGCAGTTCTGAAAATCCATTCAACTGTTTTAAGACCATCTTCTAACCGACTCATGAGATTCTTATGCATATGAATATGCAAATCACTAAACAACAGTATCTTACTCATCTTCCAAGTCTCCTTGGAAAGATCATAAGGTATTTAAAGATTAATATCAACTGAGTTTGATAAAATGAACTGTATGTCCCATGAAAGTTTCAGTTTTAACTGAAAGAGGAACATCCATATATCTTGCAGCTACTGTTAGGTTTGCTAACCACTTTGCTGTTAATTCTTCATTGGTAGATGCTATTACTAATTTTTGATATTGATGCAACCACTCAACTAGCTTGTCCATCAAAGGTTTTAACGCTCTGTAGCCATCAAGTATGCCGATTCCTTGGTTTCCGTTTTTTCTACGTAAAGCCTTGTCCTCATCACGCGAAAATTGGTGTCGAATATTAAAAGCACTCTTGCCAGATCGTTGGAATGCAAGATGATAACGGAATTTTGCAGGAAAACTTGGAGCTTCAAGCAAGATCATTTTCATGTCGCCTGCTTGGATTTGATCCAAAAAAGAATAGCCATACGAGCTTAATAACTCATTTTCTTCATCAGCAAGCTCTTCTAGCCATAGGCGAAAATTTTCCATGAAGTATTTAGAGATAATTTTTATTTTTCGTTTCGTCGGAATAAAAACTCATGGTATTATCGGTACTGAACTTAAACCCAAAACAAGGAGTTAGATGTGAAGAATCAGATGACCGAATCCAGAATGCAAGGATGGCGAGCTATCGCAGTCAACAATATGGGCGAAGAGCATTTGATATTCGTGGGACTGAGCTATGAGCAAGTAAAAAGAAACTACGCAGATGCATTCTTCACGATCCTGACCGATGACGAGCAAGCTGATATCAGAAATCTACAAATGCAACGCTGGATTGGTGTGGCTGATAGTGGTAAATGGGTATTGCAAGATGAAATAAGGGTGCCTAAGAAACAAGCAATTAAAGAAGGAGTAGAGGATGGTGAGTTGCAGCCTGTGTGAAGCCAAGCTTCATCAACCTTCTGACTATAGCAAATACACAATCGAGGAATTTGCTAAATGTTTCACCAGTTGGGTGAATACCGATCACGGATGGAAATGTCCTAAATGCAAACTTAAAACCATCTTAGTGCCGAAATCACAGAATCTATGATCTCATTTTTAGGCTGTGTCGGCATGTAATGCTCTTCAAATTCAGCAGGCTGAATGGTCCAGTTTGTGGTATCATCTACACCTTGGACCATTTCAGCTATCGCTTTTATTAAGCCAGTATTTTCACTGTACGCCATTTTTACAATCAACGCTAATGCAGGTCGCTGTCCTCGTGGACCAAACATTTGTCCTTGACCGCCTCCATTGATCCAGAAATATAAATCATACTCATTCTCATTTAGTTTTTTCACACCCTCAAAATCAATGAAGTCATAATTACTCTGTCTCATCTTTGATGCTAATGACCATACGATGTTATCAAATTTAAACTCGCCACTTTCCATTACTGATTCTAGTTTGCCTTCTGCTACCATTTTAACTTGTTCAAATATCTCATCAGCAACAACATCTTCTTTGCCAGCAAAATCACGATCATTTACAAAGAAAAATTTCTTCATAATCCAAACATCATTACCTTCTAGATCATGATGTAATTTTTGAATCTTGACGTTGAGCTTAGGTGTCCATTGAACACGAACAGCACCGGGCTGATCGCCCCACTGCATTTCACTCAAGTATTTGGATTTAGGTCTACCTATGGAGATGTTATTAGTGGCTAATCGGTCCATAACCACATGGACGGAAAGGGTTTTGATAGGCAAATCATCAACTTTACTGATATTTTGTGCTTGGTTTACTTCTTTCTCGAAGCCAAAAATATCGCGTAGATTTTCCACATAATGTTTGAAATTGAACTTCACCATAGCGTTATATAGTAAAATCAGCATCATCTGTGGATATATAATTTTATGGCACTTTCATTCTTAGATATTTACAGAAAACTTCACGAAGCAGATGCTCCTCCACCACCTGCTCCTGGCGGTAATGCAGTGCCTCCACCTCCTGGACCTGGGGCACCTGATCCTTTAGCTATGGGTGGTGGAACAACACCTCCCCCTCCTCCTGGTGGTGATCCTTCAATGGGTGGAATGCCTGGAGGCGCGCCAGCAGCAGGTGGACAACCAAAAATTATAAAAATAACAACTGTGTGGGATGCATTAGAGAATGCTTTAGATGGTAAGGTTAAAAAACCTAAAACTGCACAACATCAAGCTGAGAAAGCAAAAGAACCTGTAAGAGCGAAAGCTTTGTCTACTTAATTTGATTAAGCAATGCAAATTCACCAAAGAATTCTTTAGCTTTGATATTATAAGCCAATGCTGCCTCGACCTCAGTAAGGTGGTAGCCTAATGAATATTTCTTTTGATCCTTTGTGCAGTGTGCTTCCCACTTGTGATTTTTCTTATTATAAGACACACCTTTGTAAATTGAAGATTTTCCGGGTTGTTTTAGTTTATTAGCTTGATTTTGACTAAAGTCAGCAACTCTTAGATTTTCTGTTCTGTTATCAAGAATGTTGTGATTAAGGTGATCTACTAAAACAGCACCTGATACTTTTAAGATTTCTCTATGCATTAAAAGTTTTTTTCTTGAACCAAAGTCTTTTCTACTAGAATTACGAACAACATAACCATCAGCATCAACATGCCAATTGAAAGAATTTAATTCATCAAAAAGATGATCATCAACAATTGTTTCAAGATTTTTAGTAAGTTTAATTATTTTTGCCATAGTTTAAGTTTCAAAAATTTCACTATATAAATAAGCTTATATTATTTTTATAACAAGCTAATCTTGTATTATAAGTCTCCCCTGAAGGCGCACCTACTCCCCCTAAAAAACATCAAAGAAAGATGATTTAGGTAGAATGGTGCTGTAATCAGGTAGCCATCAAGTAAGCCAATCTTATTGCAGATTGTCTCCCCTCGTTAGTAAGTTTCTATTTTTTAACTTACTAACATTGCTTCCCTATCGGTTTGCATAACCTTCTTTTTTATCGCTGTTCAACCGTCTAAAGCTCCCTTTGCAGCGCACGCTATTATAATGCTTCGCCATTGAAAGTAGTCAATTGTGGCTAGGCTACGGCGTGATAACTTTAATCTGCTCCGCATGCGAAGCAATTTAGTCTAGTAGTTATGTTAGTTTGGTTATCAGTTTAGCAAAGTTACGTAGTTGTTTAGAACGTATATAAACCTTTTGATTTTGTTTTGCAACAATCTTTTTGGTATAAAAACCATTTTGCTATTATATCACCTTGATTATCAATATCAATTTATGTTAAACTCTTTCAGAGATAAGGAGTCTGATGAATATCATTCGGATCGAAAATAATTACAGTTGGCTTCAAACAGATGATGAGAAGCTCAGACTACTGCTCTGGCAAGCTCTTCGCTGGAAAGAGCGGGATTATTTTCACAACGCCCGTTTCCGAATGAAGCTTTGGGATGGATTTAAGAATTTCTTTGATAAAGATACGGGTAAATTTCTTACAGGTCTTTTGCCTGAAGTTAAGATGTTTATTAAATCTAACAATCAAGAATATAAATGCGAAGATAATCGAGATCCAGTAAAGTTTCAAGTTGACTTGATAGATAAAAACTTCTTGGACAGTGGAGTCATACTTCGTGACTATCAAGTTGATTATGTTAATCAAGCGATACGGAACCGTAGGGGAATCGTCTTTTCTCCAACAGCATCAGGCAAAACCAATATTCTTATCGCTATTTTGAAAGCATTACCTCCTAATACACCCACATTGGTTTTAGCGAATAGAACATCTTTGGTAGATCAGAACTATGATGAGATCACTAGTGCTGGTATTAAGAATGTTGGTAGATTTTATGGTGGTGCTAAAGAGGCGAACATGATTACGTGTGCAACAGTTCAAAGCGCACACTTACTTAAACCATTGTTGCCTAAAATTCGATGTCTTTTCGTGGATGAGATTCATGAAATGATGTCTAAAAAGCCTAAACAGGTGTATACGGCTTGTAAAGCAGCTTCTGTGCGTATTGGGTTCTCGGCTACTCCATTTAAGTTTGGGGAAAGCGATAAGTGCCAGAAGTTTGAAGTGAAAGGTTTTATCGGTCCAACTTTTCTTGTTTCTAACACTGAAGCTGGTATTTTAACAACAAAAGAGTTGCAGAAAAGAGAGATACTTGCATCTTCTGAATGTATCTTTCGTCCGATTCGTAAGCCGGAACTTCCGTATCACACTTACATAGATGCGGTTACAGAAGGGATTGCAGAAAACGATGAATTTCATCAGATCAATAAGCGACTGGTCGATACTCTTGATGGTCGAATTTTGATCATTGTGGAACGATTAGAGCATGGCGACAGGTTATTGGATTTGATTCCTGATGCAGTTTGGATTAGAGGTCAAGATACAATTGAAACTCGCAAAGTAGTAATTAATCGACTTAAAGAAGAAAAAGGTAAAATTGTTGCGATTGCTACAAGCGGAATTTTCAATACTGGATTGAATGTTTATGTCCATCATTTGATTAACAGTGCAAGTGGACAGGCAGAGCATCAGATTGTGCAGCGTTTTGGTCGTGGGCTTCGCAGAGCAGATGATAAGGATCACTTTGTTTATCACGATTGGTTTTTCCATAATAATGATTATTTGACAAAGCATAGTCGCAAAAGGGTAGCCATTCTTAAAAAAGAAGGGCACAAAGTTAAGGTGCTTGAAGAATTGGATATATGAATTTTAACAACAACAACTATCTAGGAGAAATGAATATGGGCGAGCCATTTGAAGTAAAAGCTACAAAAACTTACGTAGCAATGATTTTGGACAAAAGCGGATCGATGTCAGATATTAAAAAAATTACGGTTAGCGGTTTTAATGAACACGTACAGACCTTAGTTACTGAAGGTAAAGACGGAACAGAAATTTTTGCATCTTTGATTATGTTTAATGGTCATGTTGAAGCAGAGTTTTTCAATGCGCCAGTACTTGCTCTACGTGAGATTTCTGAAGATTCTTATAATCCAGTTGGATCTACCGCAATGTATGACGCAGTAGGTTATGCACTGGATAGATTTGCCGCTGAAACAGATATTGATGATCCAAACAATGCTTATTTGGTAATGATTTTCAGTGATGGCGAAGAGAACGCTTCTACTAAGTGGAACTCGGCTAGATTGGCTGAACGTATTCAGCAACTTAAGTTAACTGATCGCTGGACGTTTACATATGTTGGTGCTAATCAGGATTTGTCTAAGATTTCTCAGACATTAAATATTGATGATACCAATGTTTATAGAGGTTGGCATCCAACTGATGATACAACTAGTATTCAAATGATGGCGAGTTCAAATAGTGGATTAGAGAGTTATATGACTTGTCGCAAGAGTGGCGGGACTTCAGTAAAGAATTTTTACAAGCCTGAAGCTACTGTGAAGACTGAGGATAAGGTCGTGTAAGGAGTTGATATGTTAAATGAGTTTGTTTTGATGTTGGCGATGTTATCTGCACCAGAAATTTCGCCTGATGCCCTTCCGACTATCAAATTGATAAAACAACTTGGTAGTCCTTTTTGGAGAGAGCGAGAACGAGCTTCTGTTAAATTGGTTTCTATGGGAGAGAAATCACTTTTGTTAGTTAAAAAAGCAACTCGTAGTTCGGATTATGAAATCAGTTCACGATGTTTTCAAATAATAGAATGCTTCTACAACAATATACAGCCAACTAGTTATGGCAAACTTCCTTGGATTGATGGATTGCCGGAAGACTATCCAGATCGATATGTTATTATTAGCAAATATTTAAATATGCAATTACGGGATGCTGGTTTGAACAAAGAATTCATTGGCTATAGATGTGCTACCAAAGATTTTATTAGAGATCTTTATGATAGTGGAATGAAGAGAAGTGAAATTGTTGAGTTGTTAGACATAATGGTAAAAGGTGAAAAAGATCAAGTTAAGAATTTTGGAAATGGATATTATTATCCATATAAATATTAGGAGTTAAAATGAGTGAAATAATTAGTGAGCATGGATGTTGTATTTGCCATGAGCCTTCTGATGTTTGGATTCCAGACAAAGGTGCTACACAGGATAAAGTGGAAATTATTGGCGACGTGAAAAGGGTTCATCTAATTCTTGACCACAGGTGTTATTGCAATAAATGTGCGGCAAATTGGCGTAAATCTAAAATGAAAATGAAAATATGAGAGAAATCGCTAGAGGTTCAGACGGTTGGTATTTTGAACACCAAAAAATTGAACCTACTCCAGAAGAGATTCAAGCATGGGATGATATGTGGTGTCGGCATTGTTCAAGTGGTTCGATTATGGATCACAAATTATCTTGTGCTGATGCATGTGCTACGCAAGTTCCTTGTCCAGCATGTTTTGGTACGGGATATAAAGATTGGAAAAACAAATACTTTGAGTTCGCCAGCCATGCTAAGGTAGTAGCTGTAAGTGGCGACTTACTTGATCCTGATAATTTCAACGTATTTAATCGTATAACTGTAGAGTTTTGTTGGAATTTACAAGGACAACAAGATGGTCGTCCACCGCATCCAATTTATGAGCGGACGTTAAAATTGTTACATATAGGTAGAACGGTGTTAGAAGCATTAGAGAGGGATAAAAATGTTAGATGAAAAAGATGATATTGTTGGTAAAAAGATCATTTTGAATGGTCGCAAGTTAGCTGTAGTTAAGCATGATAAAATCAAAAACATGTTTGAATTACTTGTTTTGAAAAATAAATTCAAAGAAGAAATTGATGAAGGACAACGACTTAGATTAACTGAAAGTTATTTAGAGGAAATTGGTTTCGATATAGTGAAGGAGTGATCCTAAATAGATGTATGGGGATCGCACAAATTAACTCCGATAATCCAAATGCACCTGAACACGGCAAAGGCTACAAGCATGAAAATCATGCAGGTTGCCCATGCCGTGTTATTATTGATACAGCAGGAGCGTGCGCAACTATAGTGCAGAGATTTACGCGATACGATCAATCTGCGGACTTGGTTACAGAAACAGAATGTGATCGTTGCGACACTCCTGCGGTCGCTCCTTGTCCTTCTGTTCCAGGCACAACTTGTGGTTCTCCAGTATGTTGAGATGGATACTATAATATAAGCATGTCTATCACTCAGACCGGAAAAAATCTATCGATTCTTATCTGCACCGATTATAGTTTTCTATTTAATTGGATGTCATTTGCAGCTTGGTATTCTGTTTCCAAAAATTTACCTGAAGCTAAAGTCACTATTGTTTCTGCTAGAAACAGTATCAACCTACAGCTTTATAAATGGGTTAACAAAATCGATGCCAAATTTTTCCTTCATACCAATTTTGGTAAAAAAAACAACATTCCCTATTTGAATAAGATTTACAGCACTTATGTGGCTGTGAAAGAGGGTTTGGTTGAACAGCCATGCCTTGTTTTAGACGCTGATATGATGGCTGTAAGAGGCTTATCGAAGTCTTTGATTGATACGCTTAATGGTTGCGATTTCGCCACTAATCAATCGAAAGACATGTCTCCAGTTGGACCAATGTGGTATTTTAACAATCAATCTTTGGAAAAGATTGTCGAGGTCATAAATAACATTAAGGTGCTTGGTAAGACTGTTGATGAACAAGGAATGTTGCATTTAGATTTGCTTGCATTACAAAAAACATTGGGTGATCCTGTTGTAATTGACGATTTATGCAATGAAGCACATGAAGCCAATACAACAACGTTTACTCATTATCGGAAAAAATGCGGCGGCTTTTTCCGTGCAGAGTACGAGAGGGGTTTAGCTTATCCTCCTTTTGCCGACCAACTAACGTTGCGTACTGTCGATATGACGGTGAATGAACGAAAGGTTTTTAGCCTATGGGCACAAATGCAAATGACGTTTGAAGCTCTTAGTAAATAACGGAGGATGTTATGTCAAAACGATGGGACGATGATGAAGATGGCGAAGCCGAGAACACTGGCGATAACGATTTTTGGATGGAATTTAACGGTCAAGACGCCGCCAATATGCTTGAAGTCAATCGTCAGCAAGAGTTTGATGTCGCGCATAAACAGTTGAACATGGAAATCCTAGAAAAAGCCATAAAGATGGCTAAAGGTCGATGGATATGGTGGATTTTTGCGTCAAATAAGTCAAGAGTGAAGTCTGTTCGGTTTGCTTATCGGAATATGCTTCATATGGTGGAAAATAGTCTTTGACTTGTCTTTTCATTGTGTTTACAGTTAAGGGATGAGCGAAGAAATCCAAGTTATTACTGCCATTCCTGAACCTGTAGAGGATTCCACAGAGCTTGGCGATGAAATTTTCATCAAAAAGCTTCTTGTTGAATTTCATACAAAAAATCTCTGGCGGAAGCTAGAGTCTTTAGCAGACTCGCTTAAAGTTGATGTTAAGAATTTACGGAAGTGGTTGGACGATGCTTCTGGCGTATTGCGTAAGCGCGGCAAAGAAGATGGAGTTTTCTTTTATTGCTGGGAGCAGCGACACAATCAAGAAGCTGAAAAGACTTCTTGTAAATCTAAAACAAAAAAAACCAAGTTGCAACGACCAAGTGTTCGAGAAGAAGATCGTTATGCACTTGGGATTTTGCACATGATTTACTGGAATCTCTACAAAGCCATGAAAACTTATGGTTTAGAGATTAGTCAAGTTGATAATGATGCATTTAATAACTTTGCTTTGTCTTTAGACAAGCTAGAATCTGGACTTATTCTGTTCAGCAACAAATCTGGTGCATCGGTCGAAAAACTACCTAAAATGTCATAGGCATACAATGCAAGAAACTAAAAACTCACTCATGGTTGATTTTGTGCGCGGTGCATTTGGCATACTGTGGATGTTTAGTACTGCTGTGTATAATATGACGTATTTCTTTATACATGCAGCTATTCAAGAAGTAAAATTCTTATTGGCTGAAGATTGGAGAAAAGTTTGGCGAGAATCTTGGGCAAGCAACAAAAGAGAGTTATATGATGTTGGCAAGATGATGTTGTTTATTTTTAGCATACCATTTCTAACAATGTGGATAATGGGTTTGATGGCTTGGTATTGGATCAGTAACAAGTTTAAGAAATAACAACAACCCGCGTTTTACGCGGGTTTTTTCGTTTTCTAGCTAAAAGCACTATTATAGGTTCAGAGAGACTTTTTAGACCGAAAAAATGGAGGTGTGCTATTCCAATGTATTGCTTCAACTGCACCAAGTGTAAATTCAATTTTGAAGTGCTGTGTGAATTTGAAAATCGTAAAAAACAGAAGTGTCCTCAGTGTAAGAAAAAGAAGGATGTGGAGAACTTTTTAACGACACCTAATATTCTTGGTCCAACCAGCAGCAAGATGGACAATTTCGGCTACCGTGCTGGGTACAATTACGATAAGGCTCAGAAGGAAAGTTCCGCCGCTCACGAATTAGCAGCAAAAAAGGGAACCCCTGGCTATCGAAATATCGATGACATTTCTAGCGGCATGAATTTTGATCCTAGTGCTTGGTAAATACTGCTTGCATAATTCCTTTGTTAAGGTTAAAACCCTTCTATCACGATTGGGAACCGCAAAAGGAATTAAACATGCAAGACAAAAAAGACCGACTGTCAACCCTAGCAAAGCATTTCGATGCAAACAAGTATCGTGACTATAATCGCACGATGACATTTAATGAGTACTTGGATGCAAGCTACGACGATCCACGTATCGTCCGCAGCGCCTATCAACGTCTCTATGACATGATTGCGTCAAAGGGAATTAGCTCAAAAACACGGTATCGTAAAACCTATAACATTTATCATTTCTTTGATAATGTTAACATTCCAATCTATGGGTTGGAAGACAATTTGCAACAGTTGGTTAAGTCAATTCGCGGTGCGGCTGGATGGTATGGACCAGAAAAGCGAGTGCTATTACTTCACGGTCCTGTAGGTAGCAGCAAATCGACAATCTGTCGTGCTTTGAAGCGTGGCTTAGAAGATTACAGCAAGACCGATGAAGGTACGCTGTACACCTTTAAGTGGATCAATCTTCCTCCTGGCTTGTACGTAAAGAGTGAAGCTCCTGATCCAATGCATGAAGACCCAATCAAGCTTCTTCCGCTTGATGTTCGTAATCAGGTCGAAGCTGAATTGAATGAGATTTTCTACGAACGAGCAGCGGACAAGGATAAAGCCGGTGTGAATCGATTAAGGTTCCAAGGAACTTTGAATCCATTCAGCCGATTCATCATGGATGAATTGATGAAAGAAAACGGTGGTGATTGGCAGCGAGTTTTGAATGAACACATTGTTGTTCAGCGTTTCGTAATGGACGAAACTCAGCGTAAGGGTATCGGAACCTTCCAACCGAAGGATGAAAAGAACCAGGATTCCACCGAATTGACTGGTGATATCAACTATCACTTGTTAGGTCAGTATGGTGTTGACAGTGATCCTCGTGCGTTTAGCTTCGATGGAGAGTTCCAACGTGCTAATCGTGGTATCTTGGAATTCATCGAAGTGTTGAAATTGGCTAAAGAATTCTTGTACGATCTTCTTGGTGCTTGCCAAGAGCGTCAAGTTAAGCCAAAGAAGTTCAGCCAGATCGATATCGACTTGGTACTATTGGGTCACACCAATAACCCTGAATTCCAGAGGTTGCAGCAAGATCCAACGATGGAAGCTTTACGTGACCGAACCATCCGAGTGGATGTGCCTTATCTCACGAAGTATTCGGATGAAGTTAATGTCCTGAATCAGGACTTCGGCAAAGGCAAGGTTCGTCAACACGTTGCACCGCATACGGTCGAAATTGCGGCTCTTTGGTCGATTCTTACTCGTCTTAAGAACGATAAAGAGAATAAGCTGTCGTTAGTAGATAAGGTCAAACTGTATGACGGCAAGATTCTCGACGGATACACCGAAGATACAGTAAAAGAACTCAGAGACAAGTATCCTGGCGAAGGCATGGATCGTGGTATCTCTGCTCGATATGTGCAGAATAAGATATCGAATGCTCTTGCTAGCAACTACACATATATCAATCCATTCATGGTTCTTAATGAGATTGAATTGGGTCTGAGGAATTATCCTCTCATCACCAATGAAGATGATCGCAAGTTCTATGCTGGGTGCGTTGACTTGGCTAAGCAAGAACTTGAAGAAATCTTGAAGAATGAGGTTCAAAAAGCATTGGTAAGCGATGAGAATGCCATTGTAAGGCTGTGCAGCAATTACATTGATAATGTGTTTGCTCACATTGAAAAGAGCAAGATTATCGATCCTTACACTGGTCGAGAAGTAGAGCCAGATGAAAGATTGATGCGTAGCATTGAAGAAAAGGCTGATATTCCTGAGCAATTGGCGGATGACTTCCGTAGGTCGATTGCTGCGAATATTGGTAGTGTTAGCAAGCGAACTGGCGGCAAATTTGAGTGGAACACCAACCCCAAATTGGCTAAGGCTTTGCAGAAGAAGTTGTTTGAGGAAACGCGAGATCACATCAAGCTTTCTGCACTAAACGTCGGAGCAGCCACTGTTGCTCCTGAAGTTCAGGAAAAGATTGATGCTATCAAGAAGCGACTTGTTGATCACTACGGTTACAATAACGAGTCGGCAACGGATGTGCTTAACTTTGTGGCTTCGATCTTCGCTCGTGGCGATCTGGTTGAATAAGAGGTTTATTAGTCTCATAAAAGCCGCAACATTCAAACTGTTGCGGCTTTTTTTATACAACAATTTCCTCTCTAAACTCAGCGTTGCAATGTTAAGCTTGCTGTGATAGAGTCAATACAAACAATGGAGAAGTGAAATGGCTAAAAGAATTCGCGAAGATCATACTGAGTTTCGCAATATTGTTTCTGGCAAGCTTCGAGAGAATCTTAAGAAGTTCGTCACTTCTGGTCGCATCTTCCGTCATAGAGGGAATGGCAAAGGGCAAATCTCTATTCCTGTGCCTCGTATCGATCAACCACACGTAGTGTACGGCAAGCCTGATGAAGGTGCTGGTCGTGGTCCCGGTCAAAAGGGTGATGTTGTTGGAAAAGACCCGGAACCAGGGCAAGGCAATGGCTCAAAAGCTGGGCAAGATCCTGGTGAGGGCATGTTGATCAATGTGGATATGGACGAAGTAATGAAGATGATTGGCGAAGAATTGAAACTTCCCAATATGAAGCCAAAGAATACACAGACATACGAAGAGATATTAATCAAGTATAACAATATCTCTAAAGTCGGACCAATGTCATTGATGCATCGCCGTCGCACTATTAAACAGTGCATGAAGCGCATGATTTCTTCTGGTGAATGGGATGATAAAAAGTTGCTTCCCGGTTACAACGTACCGTTGCCAGTATTGAAAATCAGCAATGATGATTTCCGTTATCGTCAATGGAATGAAGTTAAAAAGCCTAGCAGCAATGCGGTGATCTTCTTTGCTCGTGACGGTTCTGGTTCTATGGATCAATACAAGTGCGATATCGTTAGCGATATGGCATGGTGGCTTGATTTGTGGATTCGTAAAGATTATAAGAAAACGGAACGTCTTTATATTTGGCACGATACTGAAGCTAAAGAGGTTTCGGAAGATGATTTCTACCGACTCAGATATGGTGGCGGCACAATGTGTTCGTCTGCTTTGAAGTTGATTCAGAAAACTATCAAGCATAGGTTTCCTCCTGAAAAGTATAACATTTATATTTTCTACTTTGGCGATGGAGAAAATTGGGGCAGCGACAATAAGGTGTTCTGTGATACGATCAAGCAGAACTTAAATACCGATAAGATTAATATGATCGGTATTACTCAGATATTGTCATGGCAGTGGGAAGGTAGCGTCAAACACTATGTGGACGCCAAAATAAAAGACAACTTCTTCCCGGAAGGCTTGATCAGGACTACAGCTATCGGTGGTGATAATAAAACCATGTGGCACACTGGTGAGCGAGAAGAACAGCATGACGAAGAAATCAAGAAAGCACTTATTGAGTTGCTAGGCACAGGCGCAAAAGCAAAAGTTTCCTGAAACAACAAATAACTTGGAGTTATTATGAGCAGTGCATCTACTTTGATTTATGGGTCGCCAATTTTGATGGGCGATAACACTATTCCAGGTCTTGAAATCCCTAGAGAAATCAAGGCGGCAATTCCTCATATTTTCAAAGTATGTAAGGATTTCGGTCTTGATTACTATGAGACGATTGTTGAATTTTTGACTTATGACGATATCTCCGAAATAGCTGCTTATGGTGGTTTCCCGGTAAGATATCCTCACTGGTCATTTGGCATGGAGTATGAGGAATTATCGAAGGGTTACGAATATGGTCAGCATCGCATATTTGAAATGGTAATTAATACCAATCCTTGTTATCTGTATTGTCTTGATAGCAACACCTATACAGATAATGTTACGGTAATTGCTCACGCTTTAGGTCACTGCGATTTTTTCAAGAACAATTTGTGGTTCCATCCAACATCGCAGAACATGATGAATGAATTCGGTAATCACCGATCTCGCATCATGCGATACATGCAACGATGGGGCAAAGAGCAAGTTGGGAGCTTTATTGATCTCTGTCTTAGCTTGGAAACATTGATCGATCCTGCTTCGGCATGGACAGTTAAGAAGTACAAAGAGCCTGTTACTCAGGACCATAGGGAATATCAATTTCCACGGCGATTGAAAGTGGAAAGTCAGCATGATTATATGGAGTCCTGGATTAATAAAAATGATTTCCGTGAGCAAGAAGTCGAACGAATTAAAGCAGAAGAACTTCGTAAAGATCTTGGTATCTTTGAAGATAAGACCAAGAATATTATGGGTTTCATGCGGGACTATGCACCATTGAAGGCATGGCAACAAGATGTGTTAGCAATGCTTTACGAAGAAGCAATGTATTTCCAGCCACAACGTTTAACAAAGATGGCAAACGAGGGTTGGGCGAGTTATATTGATTACAATGTGATGGCACGTATCGGAATGCCTGATTGCGGTATTTTTGAATATGCTGATCACAAAGCACGTGTGCTTGGCGGTAAGCAGTCTCAGAATCCGTATAAACTTGGTTTTGAACTGTTCTTGTACATTGAAGATAAATGGAATAAGGGTCGATTTGGCGATGAATACGAGCAGTGTGAAGACAATCAAATCAAGGAAAAATGGGATAAAAAGTTAGGCTTAGGACACGAAAAGGTGTTTGAAGTCCGAGCTAACTATAATGATGCAATGATGTTAGCGGAATTCTTTGATCAAGAATTCTGTGACAAGTATGAATTCTATGAATGGAAGAAATTCCCTAGCAATGAGCCGTGAGTTGAGAGCGAATATAAGATTGTTAGCCGTGATGCTAAACGAATTAAAAAATTGTTGATGCAGCGCTATCTTAATGGCGGCTTACCAGATATTCGTTTGGTAGACCATAATGGACGCGGTAAAGGCATCATGGTTTGGGAGCATCAGTGGGAAGGTCGTACTTTGTTACCGAAATATACGACTGAGGTAATTAAGAATGCTTCTAAATTGTGGGGTCGTCCAGTTGTGCTTATAACAAAGAACAAGAATGAGGAAGAGATAATTTATTATGCTCAACCTGATCAAGATGCTGTTAAAGCACTTAAGCCTAAGCAATATCAGGAGTTGTAAAATATGTTTTGGAATGTAACAGAAAAGAAGGTGATCGATATCAATATCGATCACCTTCGCGAGAAAGCAAAAAATCATATTCACTTTATGTTAGGGCATCCTGCCGTTAAGTTGGAGCTTGATGAGACTCAAGTGACATATGCCATTGATCATGCTCAAGAACTAATTGATTATGATGGTTGTTATGGCAGTGAAGAAGAATATGGTCTTCTTCTTAAAGATGGAAGTTTGGCTTTTGCTAAATATATGTTGGGACGTATTAAAACAGCAAAGCCAGTTCATCCATCTGATGAAGAAGGTGGTTTTGAGTTGATAAACGAAGGCTTGCAAGGAATTAAAAATTTCCATAACAATCTTGATTTGAATGTTTGAAAGACTTACAGAAAGGTAAATCATGAAGAGATTTTTGTCACTGACAGTGTTTAGCGTGTTTGCGTTGACGATGCCAGTAATGTCAGCAGATCCAATTATAGTCAAAAAGGACGGTCCAAAGGTAGAGATTAAGCTTCCTGCCAAAGAAGAGGTTCCTCAGTATCTCCAGGACATTTCAGTTACCATTCGTGCAGGAAACGCACAAGGTTCTGGAGTTGTCACTAATCTTGATGGTGAGTGTTTTGTTTTTACTTGCGGACATGTTGTTAAACATCTTCGTAGTAGTCGTGTTGTTGAAGATAGTGAGTCTGGAAAGACTAAGACCGTAGTTGAGTGGGAAGATGCCGAAATAGTTAAAGAACATGTTGAAGAAGGGCGTCTTGTCGGTCAAACACGTATGCGAGCTTTTGTTATCAAATATAGCGATGCCGATTCAGGCGAAGATCTTGCTATTTTGAAAGTTCGTAAGAAAAATTTATTTCCAACTCGCGTAGTTTTTCATCTTGATACAAAAATTCCAACTCTTGGCACTGAATTGTGGCATATGGGTAGTTTCTTGGGTCAAGACGGAAGTAATAGCTTGAGTTCTGGCATGGTGTCTTCGGTTGGTCGCGTCTACGAAGGCGTTGTTTATGATCAAACCAACTGTACCGCTTTTCGTGGTTCTTCAGGTGGTGGCGTCTTCTTGAAAGACGGACAGTACCATTCTATGCTTGTGCGTGGAGCAGGTGAAACATTCAATCTTGTAGTTCCAATGCGTCGTATTTCAGCATGGACAAAACGAACTAAAACTGAATGGCTAATCAATCCAGCAGTAGCAGTGCCGAAAATCGATGACGACTGGATACGCAAGAATCACATCGAAGAAGTCAGAGAAAAAGGCGATGCTGTTTTAAGAGCGCCTGCGCCAGGTAAGCATGACTTTAAGTTTATGATTCTTCAACCACGTTTGACAATTACAATTCCCTACAGTAATTAATTGTAGTTAGAAGACCATCATTCGATGGTCTTCTCTTTTTTGTTGAAACACTTCTATGTCTATTCGTTTGTTGGTTTGTTTTTATCTTACGCTCAATTCTCTCGACTATCTGCTTACAGCATTGCTTTCTCATCTCACTGGTTGTGATATAGAAAGCAATCCATTCGCATCTAAATTAAACCTACTAGAAATGGCGATTCACAAAATATCATGGGTCATAGTAGTTTTAATCATTTTGAGGATTTTGTATCTACACGATTTAGGTAAACGTTATGTTAAACCGGTTCTGTTCTTTGCTTGTGGTTTACTCTCTATTGTATTGCTCTATACAAGCTTCTTGATTTATTGGTATAGTAGAGAATTACAATAAAGAGGCATTATGTTAAAGAGCGATGGTGGCTTTGAATGTATTCATAAGCATAGCGATTTTTCATTGCTGGACGGTTTTGGTCAAGTTGAAGAGTATGCTACTCGTGCCAAAAAGATCAATATGCAATATTTATGCATATCAGATCATGGTATGATGGCAGCAATCCCACGACAAATACGTGCTAGTGAAGTAATGGGCTTACAACCAATTTTTGCTGTGGAACTTTACGTTCAAGATAAACATGTTGGCAAAGAAGAAATCGCAAGATTAGATGAAGCAGACAAAAAAGAAGTTCGTAAAAGCTATCATCTTTTAGCTATTGCTCGCAACAATGAGGGTTACAAAAATCTTATTCAATTGACTTCTTGGGCATTTTTGAATGGTTTTTATTATAAACCTCGTGTTACCCATGAACAGCTTAAAAAGCACAAGGAAGGCGTTATATTCACTTCCTGTTGCTATAGCGGAGAGATTGGACAAGCATTCGACCGAGGAGGCGAAGACGCTGCTAATGAGAAATTAGACCAGTACATTGAGATGTTTGGCAAAGACAACTTCTATTTGGAGTTGATGATGCTAGATTTCCATAAACTTAAAGCCTATAACGAATGGTTAATTAAGGCTCATATTAGAACTGGCTTGCAGCTTGAGGTAAGTAATGATTGTCATTTCTGCAATCCAGAAGATTCTAAATTTCAGCGATACATGTTAATGATTCAAACTCGTAGAACTGAAAAAGAGATCATGGACGCTAAGGCTGCTTTGGTGGATACAGAAGGTGATTTCTTTGAACTTCAAGATAAGCATTTGTGGATGAAATCTGAACAAGAAGTAAATGAAAAATATTTGTTTAGAGATAAAACTGGATTTTCTTATTCGGATATCATTCCTTTAGAATTATTTGAACAAGCTAAGAGAAATACAGTCGAGATATGCAGGCGTGTTAATGTCGAAGTAGATCGAAGTATTAAATTGCCACAAATCCCAGAC
>ERZ1292644.440-Hain-H14-01um-R2-440-length-29148-cov-6_pt1 | contig 29148 bp, 52 predicted proteins | sample MGYA00564402_ERZ1292644 | MGnify/ENA primary metagenome ERZ1292644 (study PRJEB36523, sample SAMEA6512644) | groundwater metagenome | collected 2019-01-09 | study: AquaDiva: Metagenomics assemblies of 32 groundwater samples
GTATCGTTTGGGTCGCGCCCTGTTGCACGCCGTTCATGTACACCTTGACCTCATCCGCCGCTGCTGACCATGTGATCGCAAAATGCACCCAGCCCGTTGGCGCGGCAGTCGTCACGGTGATGCTTTTCGTGACCCCGGCCGCCGTGTAGGCAACCGTAAACTGATTGTTGACCGTTCCACGCCCGAACCGCACCAGATTGAGCGCATCAACCTGAAACTGCAAACTGCGGCGCGTTGTCCCGTCCGACCACACACCCGCTGCGCTCACCTTGACCCACTGCGCAATCGTGCCCGCCGCGCCATTGAATGCGCCTTGCAGCGAGGCTGAAAACGCATTCGCGAAGTCATTCGTACCGTCGAAAAGCGGCGCGGTGCGCCCGTCGCCAATGCCCGTCTGTCCCAGCAGCGGCTCGCCAGCGCCCTTGTACGCACCGTTGCGCCCATTGCCGCTTGCGTCCAGCATGGTCAAACCGCTGGTTTCGGCCATTGGCCAGTAGGCGATGGGACTAAGCGCGATCACTTTATTCGTGTACGCCATATCGCTCGCAAGCGACCCGCTGACCACAACGACCGGGATCGCCGCGCCAGCTACGATCTGGCTCGCCTGCGCACCCGTTGCTAGTACGACCGGGACGGGCACATTGCCCTGCGTCGGTCGGCCATCGCTGACCACAATCACCGGCCGCGCTGGGCCGCCCTCGGTCGGTCGACCATCCGCGACGACCGCCACACGCAGCGCCGGTCCGCCATCCGCGGATCGATCGGTCACAGGAAGTACCGGGATAGCTGGACCACCCTGCGTCATCGCTTTTGTTCCCACTTCCGAAGCACGACCGTCACCGCGCTAAGCGCCGGCCACGTCAATAGCCAATCGCCGCCGAACCATAACGCGATGGGTAGCGCTATCCAAACTGACACGCACATAAGACATTCCAGACCGCGACCGATCCACGTATCCGGCTTTGCCAGCCCACGTATTTTTGAGAAGACCGCGAATGGTCCTTCTTCATCCGTGATCATGCGCGAGATGCGGTACACCGCAAGCGACGCCAGCACAAAGGTCATCAGCTCCACACAATCCCCCGCCCGATACTCCGCTGTGCGTAGCGCGCCCCGATATGCTCGCTCTCCAGCCCCTCGACTTTGACACAATGGAACGTCTGCATCAGCGACCAGGCGCACCCGCTTTCGAGCGGGCCGGCGAACTGCTCGGTGTACTCCAAAAAATGTGGTTTCTCTCTCCAGTATTCCCATTGTCCCGCAGTCACGCCCCACATTGCGCCGTACTCGCCCCATCCGTTTTTGCCATCGATATACACTTTGTATGGCGGTTGAGCGATACGCTCGAAACGGTGGGGAATGATCACGTGTTTGCCGTCTGTCCACTCGGCAACTGCAAATGCCCGCTGAAAATAGTTTCCCGTAACAGGCCAATTGTCATGCTCTGAATAGCACAGCAGGTCGTAGCCATGGCGGCGCTCGTCCATCAAACTGCGGCAAACGAGCGGCAGTCGCTTCGGATCGCCCGCGACGTGCGCAAACTCAGCCAATCCTATCGGCACGTACTCTCGCGCGGTGTGGATGCCGTCGTCCACAACTACGATATCCAACTGGTGCGCCTTCGTCGCGATGCATGGCCCACCGAAGTCCTGCACGCCCGACTCGGCCAGCCCACGCCAGCCGACCAAGCAGCGCGTCAGGTGGTCAGCACGCACCGCTGTAGGATTGGAATGGTGCGCAATGGCGAGCAGGATGTTCATATGCTATAATCCTCATGTGAGCGCCGATATGTGTGTAGTGTGGGGCCATGCAAATTCACACGTTGCACGGCTCTGGCGCGGCGCTCACAGATATACCACCCCTATGCCGCAGCACTCGCCCGGCAGCGCGATTTGCTCAACGGTGCGCAGCTGCTTACTGCGTTTTAGTTCTCGCCACAACCGTGCTACTTCTACCACCCCGTACACTGCCGGGTCGTGGTCAGTGATGTCATGGAACGCCACGATCCCGCCTTTGCGGATCATCGGCTGCACGTTCGCCCAGTCTGCCGAGACGTATTCGTACACATGCGCCCCGTCGATAAATGCGAAATCGTAGGGCGCCTGTAGCCGCATCCAATCCACCGACGCCAGCGAGGTGCTGTCGGCGTCGATCGCCTCCAGGCCATGCCCATGCTGATTGGCCCAATCGACCCACAGCGGAATGTGTTGCGTCGAGCCGATCGACACGCTCGTGAAGTTTGACTTCTTCGGCGCGCGCTGCATGAAGTGCCAGAGCGTCCCACCGACATGCGCGCCGATCTCCAGGACGCGGCGTGGCTTCAGCTTGTCATAAATGTCAAGCAGCCACTCGAATTCCTCTTTGAGTTGCACACAATGCACCGGTGTGCTCTGTTCGTCCATCCAGGTCATGATCGCCACCCGTTCAATCGTCGGCGCTCATACAGCAACCGATCCTGCTCTGCCTTTGCGCGCCCTTCGGCGTACACGTTATCATCGTCGCCGCCGAAATAAGGATGATCGTGGAATAGTGTTGCCCATGGCGCCTTGGCGTACAGCCCATCAGCAATCGCGCGCTGGCATAGCTCAGTGTCGCCATAGTTGTGGTCATACCAGACCGGCCAGCCGCCGTAATCATCCAGTAATGTGCGGCTGATCAAAAAATGACAGCTATGCTCAGTCTCATGGTGCCCATCGTTGAAGCCGAGTAGCCCCGGCCCATCGCCGAACGTCGCCTGATAGGCTGCCACCGCGCGTCCGAGCCAGTGCTGACCAGGCAGCAGGTCATTGGCGAGATTGACCAGGAACGGGGCGTCAGTCAGCCGGGTCTCTTCAGCCATCGCTTGCCAGTAGGTTAGGCGGTCTGCCCCTAGGATATGTCGCACTTTTGCACCAGCGCCGCTACACGCCATCAGCACATCGCGCTCAGTATCACCGCCAATGCATGTCAGCCGCCAATCGCCATACCCCGCCGTCGCCAGCAGCCGCTTGACGTTGCGCACGGTCTGATCCACACGGCCCCGGCATGGCATGATCGCGGCGACGTTCATGCCGCCTCCATCGTGAAGTGCCACGCTATTTCGGGCGCTTCTTCGATCAATTTCTTGATCTCGTCTTTACTGACGGCGACGAAGTTCGCGTCATCAATAATAGAGAACTCGGATGCGTCCGCCTCCGGGTGCATGCAGTGGATACAATAGGCAAAACACTTGCCGTATAACCACCAGCGAAGCCGATCCCACAGAGACATTTCAATCGCATTCTCGCTCATGGCTGCACCTCAAACGGTGCAGTTTCGACAATCAGCGATCGGATTGGATATACCGCAACGTACACGCGCACCTGATGAAACTCAGTTGCGAGGTAATCAGCCAAATGAGTGGCGTATGCCATCACATCATCGTCGGTCGCAGCGGCAGTATAAAGCGGGTTGCTTTCGAGCGTAACCTTGATCACCGCCTCACTCGGAAACGATGGACCGATCACGGTTCCCCGCGTCCAAACAATCACCGCAAACCATGGATCGGATCGCTGCTGATACGCCTCAATATGCGGAATGAGATCACCAGGCTTAACAACCTCTGCGCCTTTGTAGCCCTCTCGTGTACCGATGGTCAACTCCGCGCGCCAGCACGGATGATCAGCGATGATGTTTTGTGCTGGTATGATCATGCGCGCACCTCACGGCCCTTCGGTCTAATCGCCTGCGCTTTGTCACCGACCTTGACCACGACCGGCAGTGGCGGTGGCGGTGCGACGGCTGGGTCAGCCTCTGGTACGACGATGACCGGGATGCGCGCCGCCAACCATTCGGCCTGCTCTGGCGTGACATTGGCGTAGCGGTGCATCGGGTTCGCACCGAGCCGGATCGGGTCGCCGTGCCCGAAATCGAACGGCGTGCTATTGCGATCGTCGCCGACATACTTGACGCGCACCATGTTGCCGAGCACAGACACCGCCGGCAGCGTGGGCGCATCCTTGATCGCCAGCCCCGCGATCTGCGCCAGTGTGGCATCCCCTCCACAGCATCCCGCCATCTCAATCACCCCCTGTTCATTTCTGTAGAGCTTCCAGACCGGCTCCATCGTGGATCGATCTTTGTTAAAGACCGTCATCCGATCGCCCTCGAACACGCGGTAGACGAAGATCGGCTGGTCGGTGCGGTAGCCACAGATGCCGAAAATCGCGAGTCGCAGGTGAAACGCCCAGTCCTCCCAGGCGTCCACCCGCTCGTCCATGCCACCGATCTGCTTGACTTGGTACGTTGGGATCAGCGTCGTGATGACATGGATATTGTAGTTCGCCATGTCCTTCTGGACGTAATCCGGCGCGCCACGCAGCATGTAGCTGCCGTCTTGCTCAACGGTGAACGCATTCCCGTAAATGTAGCCGTAGCGGCCGGTCGCATAGGCTCGCAGCAGGTGCTCAAGGCCGCGCGGCTGCAGGTAATCGTCGGCATCAAGGAACGTGATGAAGTACCCCGTTGCCTGCTCGATGCCGCGGTTGCGCGTGTGCGCTGGCCCGCGCCGATCGCCGTCCGATGGTATCACGGTCACGTGCGGCATCGGGTCGATCACGGCGCCGCCATCCGCGGCGACAATGACCTCCACCTTATCACGCCCGATGGATTGCAAAAGCGCGCTTGCGGCCGCCACACGACAGTGCTGCACATGGCGCGGGCCTACGGGTATCACCACGCTCACAATGGGCCGTGTCATCACTGTGCTTGCCTTCCACGCGGCGTCGGCTGCGCCTGGAGCAGCATCTGTGTCTTATAGCGATGCGTCTCAACGCGGGCGATCATGTCCAATTCTTCCTGCTGGATGCGGTCGCGGTTTTCGGCAGCCGTGCCAGTGATTTCAAATTGAAATACATCGTCACCGATGACGTATGCAAGCATCGCCGCGTCACCACGATCTTCAATACGTCGAATGTCATCCGTTCGAATAACCAGAATCCGCCCGCCGTTCGTTGTAAACGTACACAGCATGCCTGGTCTCCTTCCAAGCCTCCGAATTGAGCGCGCGACAGACAGCGGAGTCTCTGCCAGTTCGGGCCGTCGCCCTAGCCGCGCGCTGTATCGTCCTATCCGCCCGTCGCGTTCGGGTAGAAGTACGGCAACGGGGTATTGACGCCGCCACCATCCGCGAAGTACACATCGCCCGGATACGCATCGCGCCCGGCAACGGTCACGTTGTAGCGAAGGTTTGTGAATTTCGCCGCCAAAAACGGCGTCATTAGGATCAGGCGCGGGCGCTCGACGATCTCCACCTGGACGCAGGTGTGCGACGGGCTGAGCCGCGTTTGGAGGAACCGCCCATTCATCAGCGATTGGAAGTAGCCTGCCGGCGCCATCTGCGCCGCCGCTGCGGTCGCCTGGGCATCGAACGGGAAGTACTCCCAATACGTCGTCGGCTGGCCATTCGCCGTGAGCGGGATGAAGTAAACATTCGACTGATACGTGCCAACCACGCCGCCCGCCGCTGGCGTCTCCGTGATCATATCGTCAATGACGACTTCGTAATCCTTGCCCTCGATCTTCAGCACGCGGTTGCGGCGCATATCGTCGCGCATGTTCGCTTGCTCTTCGAGCGACATGGTATGAACGATCGTGTTCGGGCTGATACAGCCAGCGGTCGCGTACACACACGGCCAAATCTGCGTAATCGCCCAGTAGGCGCGGTAGGTCATCGTGAGCGCCCATCTGGTTTGGAAGCCAAGTTGCTCGCTCAATCGCTCCAGGTTCGTGACCACGTTGGCGATGATGCTATAGACGGTCGATCCGCTGGTTGTGGCGTTCGTGCCGTTGAAGTCAAACACGACGCTATCGGCCGCCGGGCACTCCACGCCGCTGATCGCATCGCGCTTGCCTGTCGCAATCAGGAGGTCAAGACCACGATACTGCATCCAGCCCAAGCTACCGGCCGTCACTTGCGGGTTGCCAGTATAGATGAAGCGCGAGTAGTCGCGGAAGTAGCCATTGTACAACTCGCCCAGCTTCTTCTCGTACTCCGTCTGGAGGATCTGGCCCCAGTTGATCGGCCCGGCGGTCACGTTGTCGCCCATATTCGGCGCCCCGAACAGAACGTTATCCGTAAACTCACCACGGTTGATGATCTGCCCAGCGTACTTGATGTTGAGTACTTGGCTCTCGCGCCCCTGCTGACCGAACGGCGTCTGCTGCTTACAAACTTTGAACTGACCGACCAGCGGCCACTCGGCGCAAGCGGTTGACGGCTCGGTGCCCGTCGAGGCGAGCTGACCGGTGAGGATCGCAAATATCTCGTTCGTGTCGATCGACGGCCTGACCGGCAACCGGCCCGAAAGGCCGCGCGGCATGATCATCGCGTTCGGGATCTGCTTGTTCAACCCTGGCGTCGCGAGGAGCCCACCAGGACCATGCAGTTGCGCGCCGGCCGTGGTACCGGCATCCTTCGTGGCGATCCCCCCAGCCATCGCATTCAGCAGCGCGATAGCGTCCGGGGAGAGCGATGGTTGAGTGGCGCCGTAGGTCATGTACTTTCTCCATTCTGATACAGTTCAGGGAACGTTTTCATGCCCAGCCACGCAAATGGGCGCGCGGGGTCGCTCAATGCCGCGGCCGTGGCAGGATCTTCCGGCTTGGCAGGCTGTAATGGTCCGGCGCTCTTGAGCGCGGCGGCCACCTCGTCAGGCAGGATCGTGGCCGGCTGGTCACCCTCGATCTGCGCAATCTTGGTCGCCAGTTCAGCGTACTGAGCTTTGAGCGTGATCAGTTCGGCGCCCCGCGCGTCGTCCTTCTGGGCCACGCCGCCGTACATGCCCTTGAGTTCACCGTGCATGTCGCCGATGTTCTTGACCATATCCTGCATCTTGAGGACAGGCGCAAGCAGCTCGGTCAGCTTCGCGGCGAATTCATCCCAGCTCATATCGCCAATGTACTCATCGGTCATCTCTTCTTCGACTGGCTCTTCGGTGACCACATCTTCGACATCCTCGACGGCGGCCGTGTCCATCGGCGGCGGCGCGGCCTTGACGGTGTACACGACGCCATTGATCGTAATGTCGTTCGCGTCGTCCATGAATTCGCCACTAGCCGGGCCGCTCTCCGCGTGCAGTCCGGCGGCGCGCGATACGGCATCGCTCTTGAACGCGATGCCGGGCTGGCGTGTGATGGGATCGATCATCGCCCCCGCGTCCTTCTCTGTCTGCACGAGCTGTGCACCGAGCGATTGCGCTTGCTCCGCGTTCAGCCCGAGGTCAGCAATGGCGGTCTTGAACCGCTTTTCCATTTCATTCACATCCATGCGTTGCTCCTTGACCGCAAGGCCAGTAAACAGGTTTGACGCCCGGCCGTAGGCGGTCGGGACGATTGAGCGCTCGAAGGTGCGGATCGCGTGGAACACGCCACCATTGTCCGGCTGATCGAGCGGGTGAAAGAACCCGGGCGACAGCTCGTAGCGATCGGCCTGCTGTGCGACCTTCTGCGCAATTGCCGGATCGCGGAATGTGCCACTCTCCACGCGTGTGCGCCCAATCAGTACGCTGTAGTCGCAATCACCGATATCCAGACCCGGTCCCCACGGCGCAGCCACGTCAAGCGGATCAGGCTGACCGACATGCCAGTAGCGCAGCGGACCGAACGCTTTCAGCGCAGTCATTCGCTGGCTATCCTGGTCAAGCGCGTCGCTGCTGATGATCTCCTGGTCTCGGTCGCGGTAGGCGGTCGTGGTGCGCGCAAGCCAGCGATGGGCGCCTGTGTGGTCCTTGAAGACGATGAAGGACTTCTCAGCCGGCGTATCCATCTTCTCGCTGGCGTAGAGTTTTTTCAACTTCGCAATCGCCTCAGTCTTGCCCGGCCCCTCGTATTTGTTCCCACGATATCCACCGTGCAAGGCAGCCCATGCGCTGCCCATCAGACCGTGATCGGGCTTGCCGTTGCGTTTCACTTGCAGGTGCCAGGTGGTAGACTTTTCGAGGTCTTCGACGACGAGGTAGTCGCCGGGCGTGGAGCTGTCGGCTTTCATCGTCGCGCGCTGGCCTGTCGCTGTGAGCACAGGATCGCCGTTTTTGTTCAGCTTCACGAGGCCGTTGCGGATCAGACTGCCTAACTGTTCATCGCTCACATCGGCCCCCTCGGATAGCGCGGTCGCAGCAGCCGTTAACGCCGGCGCAAGTTTCGGCTTCTCTGGCGGCGGTGCCTTGGCTGGCACTTTTGGCTTTGGAGTTGATGTGCCGGATGACCCGCCGGCACTCGGGAGAGCGCCACCGCTTGATGCGCGGCGCTTTACTGGCTTCGGCGCAGGCCTTGCGGCGACCTCATCTGCTGGATTGGCCGGCTTCTTGCCCGCGCCCGCGCTGGGCTTCTTCTTAGCGGACTGACGGGCGCGCTCCTCGCGCTGGCGTTGCGCCTGCTCACGCCGTGCCTGGACTGCCTGCCGTCGTGTTGCAGCCTCTGTGCGGCGAGCCGCTGCGGCCCCCTGCCGGCCTCTGCGCGCTGCCGCCGTGTCGCCCGCTCGCGCAATGGTATCGACCGCGCGCTGATAATCACCGGCGGCCATGGCGTTCATCGCCGCGCGGCCCGTCGCGCTCATGCGGTAACTGCCATCAAGCCCGCGCTCGGCCAGCCCCATCTTAACCAGACCATCGCCGCGCGCTTTGTCGGGCTGTACGCCGCTGGCGAGGCCGCGCATCGCCGCGACGCCGGAAGGGCTGAGACCCGTATCGCTGTCCTGCATGCGCTTTGCGACCGCATCGGCGTTCTGCTGGCGTTCGGCATCCCTGGCAGTCGCGCGCTGCTCTGGCGTCTGCTTTGGTTTGGCAGCCCTCGGAGGCTTCTTGCCCCGCTTGGGTTTGCCTGCCGCCCCAGCATCGCACGGCCCATAGCGCCCATGCACGTTGCACAGATTGCCCCGAATGCGGCGCACGCCCGGCTCAAGCAGTTCCCCCGGCTGGCCGGTCGGTGCCTTGAAAGTCACGCCACAGGAGCATTTGAGTCGCTGTCCCCAGCGTCGGCCCTTGCGTTTGCGGCGTGTGCCTAGGCTCGGCGTACTCAGTAGGCCCCCAGGACCATGCAGCGGTGCCCCTGCGACGATGCCAGCATCCTTGTGCGATTGCGCGTTCGAGATGCGGGCGGCGCGGCTCTTGCTCATGCCACGTCGGCGCAATCCCTCGTACACCGCTGGATTTTTAATCGAGCGGTACTTGTCGCCTGGCTTGGTTGTTGCATGTGGAAGCATGAGCGTAACAAAAAACGGCGACCGACCCTCAGAAGGATCGACCGCCGCTCACTTTCCAGCGTTCAGCGTGGGGTATTCAATTAATACGTGACTTGAGCTATCGTCTTATGGGCTTAGTACCTGCGATAGCCCTATCACGCTGCGATTAATATGGCATAAGTATAGCACGCTATGTCAAGATATTTCAATCCGCCGTCGATCCTTGCGCGTCACGACTGGACATGGCTTCCCGAGCAGCCGCGCCAAGAGCACAAGCGTGCTCAGCAGCTGATTGTACTGCTGCTCAAGCAACGCGCGGATGACGGGATCGGTGATCACGAGTTTATCGCTGCACTTTCACGTATACGATGGACGACTGATTGTCGCCTTCTGTTATTGTTACGTCAACGCGAAACCCCGCATAGATACCAAGAGAGTGCGCAGGCAGGATGATCGTCGCCTCGTTATCCGACTCTTGATACTTCAATATCAGTACTGCAATAATCCACTCAAGCTGGGAAATCTTGATGTCTTTGTCGGTGATCACGGTGTCTCACCATCCAATACCTGACGAGCAGCCCATACTCCATCGTTGCCGACGGTGTTCTGTAAGACAACGATGTTGTCAATATTCGGGATCGTGCGGAGCGCTGCCGCGCATTCCTGATCACTGGCATCGAGCGAGTCAATCAGGCCGACGAAATAGAGGTGCTTGCGCATCTCACGTCGCGACACCGCGTTGTCTTGTTCTGTCATCATATCTCACTGTCGAGCGCGCGCTGCATAATGACGCCAAACTCTTTGTCCCACTTGTTTTTGATCGCTACGTCGAACTTTCGCGCCTTCGTACCAGGATGATGCACACCACGTTTGCTGATCGCCACGTTCGTCCCCTTGCTTCCCGGCCCGCTCATGATCTTATTCGGAACGGTCTTCGGCTTGAACGGCGTTTTGAACACAAGGATCTTTTTCTTTGGAAAAATATCGTGCGCCTTTGTCCCGTCGTTGACCCAACCGTACACCTCGTCATCCGTCGCCACAATGCGCCGATACGCGTTCGGCTGCTGGATTGGGAAGTCAACCTTATGCTCCCAGGACTGCGTGGTAGTTTTAAAATCTACTTGTATGTCCTTGGCGACGCCGTTCATTGCGTTGATCAGCGCGCGGGTCAGCTTGGCTGGATCGGCAATCAGCTTTTTGGGCAGGATGAGTCTCATTCATTCTCTCGCAGCGCATCAGCGATTTCATCATCGGTCGGCGGCGCATCAAGGATCTTCTGGACGAGCACCCGCGCGCGCTCCTCTGTCATACCGAGCGCGATGAGCTGTGCGACAAGCGCCTCAATCTTTTCTTTCATAGCTGCAACACTCCATCTCTGATCCTGACCGGTGACCAATCGCGCTCTCGTTGAATACAGATCCCGCAGCTATCGTCCTTCGATCGTCGCCAGTAGGCATCGGCGTTGCCATCGCCCTCAAGCTCGCTCACTTCCCAGGCGCAACCACAATTAGAATAGCATCCCGTTCCCTGAGCCGGCATGGCCGGCAGCGGCAGCATCTTCGTCGCGCCGCGGGCAAACGGTGTCTTGATACTCTTCGCGTAAAGCTCAGCGCGACTGTTCCACCCGGCCTGCCACTGTTGCGCATCCTGGATTTCCACACCAAACTTCGCAAGGAACTTCAATTGCGTCGCAAGGTCCTCAGTCACCGCGACGGTCATCGGCTGCGTGAGCGTGTCCACGCCCGCGCCGGCCATGATCGACGCCGCGTGATAGCGCGCGAGCTGGCGGCTGATCTCCTGCTGCCACTCCGCGACGCCTTGCGGGTACGACTGCTCAAGGCTGTCGGTCGCCGCCCGCACCAGGCGCGTGAGGCGTTCGAGCAGCCATGCGAGAGAACTAGGCATCGATGTGTATTCCTTAGCACCCAGCGTCTCCACTGGGTGCTACAACCGCCACGCCGCGCCGCACGTGATCGACCGTGTTTCAACCCTCACCCAGCGTCTCCAATGGGTGCTACAGCAGCGCATGAAGCGCCTTGAGCGCCCAAAGATGTTTCAACCCTCACCCAGCGTCTCCAATGGGTGCTACTCTATAGCTATTCTACCCCATTCCCATGCCTAGAAATAGCGGCTTTGCGCGAACCCCATAATCGATCCACCAACGCCAATCGGCCGCTATATTCAACCAGTAGAATCCCTTGGTCCTCCAAATGCAATAATGCCCTATACAATCGGCTACTATCGATCTGGAGCGCTGCACGCAGTTCGCGGCGCGTTGCGGACAAGAAACGAGTTGCGAGCAAATCACTAACCATCCGCGCATCGCCGTGAACACGCGTACCGTATGATACACTTGCCATATCGAGCCTTCTCCTAGGTTCGATCGGCTGCCGGCTGGTGACACAGCGCGGCAGCATTCTATTGCCTCCTCGCCTCCCTGCCGAGCCGCTTGGCCCAGCGCATCTCCTGCTCCAGCAGCGCGGCGGCCTCGTCATCGTCTTTGGACTTCAGCGCTGGCGCGCCAGCCTTCGGCGCCTCTGTCGGTGCGCCCTGGATCAAGGTCAAGGCGGCGGGGCTAATCGCCTGCGTCCCTTGGGGCTTCTCATCATCCGTGATCGATCCACCCGAGGTCACGTCGCTCCCGACCAACTCTTCGGGCAGATCTTCGCTATCGACCGCGATCTGGCGCGCCATCGCCGGGCTGATCTCGCCATCGCCAATCTGCACCGCGCGTGTGTCGGCCCTGAGCTTCTGGACTTCGGCGCGGAGCTTCTGGTCACGTAGGTCGTTCTCATCCGTGAAGGTCAGCTCGGTTGTTTTGGGCAACACGCGGTCGCTCACCGTCTGTTCCCACCACTTCAGGAAGGCCGGCAGCGCGCCCTGCCCGCTGGCCTGATCGTCAAGCACCACCGTCTGCGTGCCGGTACCCAGTCCTTGCCCCGAAAGTGGCTGGATGGACTGGACCGGCACGCCGATAGCGTTGGCATAAATCAGGTAGCCGTTGTCCCGCTCGTCTTTCGGAACGAACGATGTCAGCAGTTCTTTCAGGCGGATTTCGACTGAGGTGATCGGCGTGTCGCTGGGGATAGCGCCCAGGATCGTGCCCAGGTAGTAGACCAGCCCGCGCGACTGGGCATCGGCCTTGCCGCTGTTCAGGATCGCTTGCAGCGTCGGGTCGTTGATGCCTTGCAAGAACACGAGTTTATTCGCGCCGCCGCCGGTCAAGTTCTCGTACACCAGCTGTTCCATCGCTGATAGCTTCGCGATCGTGTGATAAGCACGCGATGCGGCGCATTCACCAACCCCAAAATGTTCGGCGCGCGGCGACGGCTGATCGGCGTACATCAGTACTTGGTCCCAGCGGTAGATCTGCTGCCATCCTTGCAAACTCAAATAGCGCAGCGGATAGGCAAGGTTGCCAGTACGAATGCAACGCAGGCTGTCGAGGTGATAGAGCCCGGTGATCTTCGCGCCGGGATTGGAGATGGTCACCGCTGCGTCGGCATAGCCAGCCACATTCGCGCCCTGGACCGACCGCTCCGCCTTGACGCGGATTTTCTGCACCTCGTCACCGTCGCGCCGCACAGCAATGAACACGCCGTTATCAGTCGTGAGGAGATCGCGCATGATCTTCTGGGCGAACGTAACCCAGCCTTGCCCGCCATCGGCGCGCTTCATCAGCTCCTGGCTGGCGCTCACCTTGCGCTGGCTATCGGTGCTGTCCCTGATCGTGAAGCCGTGGCTGGCGAACTTGGTCGTTGCGATGGCAACGGCGCTGCCCCACATGTCTTCTTTCTTCGGTGTGTTGCTCAGCACCCAGTCGCGACGCGGCGACCAGTACGGCGGCAGGTCGGTGTAGGTCGGCGGCGATGCCATCCACGGGATTGCGACGCCGAAGATCGCACCCTGGCTTGGAAAATCTAAGGTATCGCCTCTAACCGCACTGGGGACTATGCCATTAGTCATAGCTCGTTCCGTTTCGTCCAGGCGATATATCTCAAAGCATCTGGTCCGTGATTGACCGCATCAATCGGATCGCCCTTGTCATCGTTCCGATACGCTGCCATTTCGTACCGCAAGTATTTGCAGCGCGGATGGACGTGGATACGCCGCCGCCCGTTCGCATCTTTCGCCAGCATGCGCCGCGTGGCCTTGATACTTTCGTCAATGCGCTGCGGCTTCCCGCGTGTGTAGATACCCGCCAGTTGCAGCCGGCCGCGCAAGGCCGCCGATGCGCTATCGACTGCCGCGTAGGTCGGATCGGGATAGCCCATGGCGCGCGCACTGGCGATGTCGTCTTCTTCCATCGTATGCAACTTATACTGCTCTGCGAACACGTTCAGGCTGCCGTCCGCTAGCTCTTGCACGAGCAGGAACACGCGCGGCGCGCTATTGGCGGTGAAGTAGCCCGTCTGCGGATCGTGCGCGCCACTGTAGCCGTCATCGACACCATAAAAAATTGGTCCGGCGCCTTCGACGTAATCGGCGGACTCCGTCACATTACCATCGTCCGGCCCATCGCTCCACACGTCGTAGACCAGACCGGCCGCCGCCGTGAACGCCTCCAGGTCGTTCGCCGGGTACTCGCGAAGCACCGACGCCGTATCGCCGCTGGCCTCGACAATCTTCTGCTCGCGCCAGTCGGCACCGCGCTCCGGATGACTGAACCACGGCAAGAATACCGCCTTGTAGCCGTTCTGCCCGTTGACCGCATGTTGCCAAAACTGATGATAGGCGGTGCCCTGCCCGTCAGCACTGCTGATGATGAACAGTTTGCCGCCCGCGTCGATCGTCGGCTTGACCGCTGCGAGCGTCTGACGCGGCCATGCCATAAACGCCCATTCGTCAAGGATCGCGATGTTCGCCGTGAACGACCGGCCGGCCTTGCGTGTCGCCGCCAAACTCAGCATGCGCGATCCGTTCGCCCAGCCCAGCGCGCCAATGTTATCGGTGACGAGCGACGGCAAATCGGCCTGGTGGTGATGGTACAGGAACGCTACCCGCCGGATCAATTCGTTCGCCTCAATCTGTCCCTGCGAATAGGCCAGCACGGTCTGGTTTGGCATATTGAGTGCGGCCCACAGCGCGTAGCCACACACCAGCCATGAGATGCCAAGCTGCCGCGCCTTGAGAAACACCGCCAGCCGATCGTGCTCCATCGTGTGCAACGCCTGCCGCTGGCCATCCCACAAACGGAATGGCAACACGCCGTCAAGCGTCTCAATCTGCGTCTTCTCGATGAACGCTGTCGGCGTCCAGCGATGGCGATTCGGGCTGGCTACCGTGGAGCGCTTCGAGAAGTCGAACAGACTTGTCGGCCATAACACCATGCAGGATTGCAATGCCATCCGCTGGCTGTCGCTCAATGTATTCTGGCTGCGATACGACATAAGATTGTGCAATCAATGCTTGAAGGTTCGCTTCGAGATACGCCAAAACAAGTTGTCCGATACGGTCCTTTTTTATTACCGGATTGTGTACGACGGCAAATATCTCTTGCCAGGTCGTCAGCGTGCTCCGAGGAAGACCATACTTCGCAGCGGCGGCGCTCGTACCAATCAACACCACATCGGCCAGCGCGGCAGCCTTCTCGTCCTCCGTGTACCGCCGATACTGGCGCTTTTCACTCACGGCAGTTTGATCAGCGGACCGGCCAGAATGACCAGCGCCAATCCGACACCGAACAAGAACATGCCAACCCACGCCGGCAGCGCCAGGCGGGCGCCGACCCACCAAAGCAACGTCGCAAGCGCGGCGGCCACGGCCGCAAGAATGGTTGCAGGGCCAACACTCATATCATCACCTTAATGTTAAGATAAAATAAAGCAGCGCCCCCGCCCCATACCATAGGAGCGCCCAAAGCAGCCCGCCGATGCCCAGCGCCAACCAATGATACCATGTCCAATGCAGAGCGGTGTCATCGTCCATACACTTTGCGCACCTTTCGCCGCATCAGATGGCGATGATTGAACCGTTCATTCCATCGCTCAAACTGCAGCACACTATCTACAATTTGAATAAATGACGGGCGAATCCCTTCGCGAATACATTGCGAAAAATCACTCTGATTATGCATAATCCAATACGTCAGTTCGTCGCTCATCTAGTCCACCAACCCTTAACCTGTATCCAGATATTTGCACTGGCTGGCGCTCCGGTCGCGTCCACGATGCTCAACCATAATTGTCCATCGGTCGCTGCGTTCACGCTGCCCGCGCCGTGTGTTTGCATGCCCGCGACCTGCGTGTTGATGGTCAATATCGCCGGCGCGGTGCCCGTGCCGAGCCGCGCCCGAACGTTCGGCCGGTCGGCTTGGACAACGAAGCGCAGGTCATAGGCTGCGCAGCCGGCCGGCACGCCGAATGCTGCCACCATGTCAATCCACTGACCGCCACTCATCAGCTGACCATTATACGTAGGGCTGAGAAGCATGCCACCAGGGGCCGCATTGCGGCCGCCTGATCCTGCTGGACCAGGCTCGCCGCCGAATGTGAATGGCGCAGTGCCCGGCACAACGTCGGTAAAAAACTGACTGAACTCCCACGCGATCCAAACCATTTCGCCTGTAAACTGATCGATGCTAATCGTTCCGCGCCCGCTCGCCCGATCCTGAAGCGGGATATCGTAGGCGGTCGCCTCGAAGAAGCGGAATACCCGATAGCGAAAATCGCCGTCAGGGCCGCGCGCGTTACAACCGACGTGCAGGACACCATTGGCATCCCTGGCACGGGTGATCGTCGCACCGCCGTAAAGCTGCTGGCCAGGGATGTCGATGCCTTGAGCTTCCACTATAGCATCGGGATTGTACAGCGTGTAGCCATTTGGCAGTTCAAATGATATCATTGGGTACTCGTAATCGCCTTGAACCGCGCGAGATAGTCGCGAGCGGCCTGCTCGTCACGCGCAACGTCACGCGGATCCCTGATCGCGCATGCGCAATACGCGATTGCCAGGTCGCATAACGAGCAGTAGGTTACGCCATAGCGGATCTTTGTCGGCGGGCGTGGCGGCATGATAGGCGGTGGGATCATAGCGACCCTCAATCGACGCGAGTGAAATCAATGTAGAACTCAGCGTTGATCTCGAATTGCGCGGCGGCCTGCATGTTGATCGTGCCGAGCCGGATTTCACCGTTTGGCGACGCTGCCCAAAACTTCGAGTTCTCACCTTCGGGATCGTCGCTTTTGTAGACCGGCGCCAGCTTGATGGTCTTCATCAACTGACTTCCGTATGCATGTTCAGTGATCTCGGTCACCTTGAACTTGGCTCGAACTGACATGTTTTTCTCCTTATGGATGGCGGCCACGATTAATCAGTCAGCCTCTGTTCCGTGGCCCTTACCGCTGACATGGCACCATTCAAACCATTTCCCAACGCCATAAGTTGCAACAGCATCCCAAATCAACGTGCATTATCGGCTCACTCCATAGAAAAACGCGGCGATGATCAAAATCACCGCAACCTCAGTTCCGAGCCTGATCCACTGCCACAACCGCATGGTACGCTGTCCGCCGTCGAGCCGATCCTGCTTGGTCATGACCGTGTGCAAGAGTGCGGTCGTTTGGCCATGCATCCCGTGCATCTTCTCTAATCCGTCCTGCAATTGGATCTGCTGACTTTGGATCGTGTGCAGTGTCGTATCAAGTTGCGTCTGGCGCGCTCCACGATCGGCGTCGTTCCGACCAAGCTGATCGACGACCTCCAATACCTCATGGTTCAGCAGCCCGATCGCGCGGTTGATCGTATCGCGGTAGATGCGCCACTCAGCAGAGAGCCTGGCCAACTCAGCCAACACCACTTGAGAGACATCATCACTCGGCACGATCGTCGCCTACCTGCCGCGTTTTCTCCAGCGCCTCAAGCCTCATAGCGAGCCGATGGATGTCTTCCGCCAGCCGAGCGATACTCCCATCGTCCTCAAAATGATCCTCCAATTTATGCAGCCGTTCGCTGATCAAGCGCAGGTCGCGCTCGAAATCGAGCATGCGCTGACTACGATTGGTCATCAGGAGACTCTAATCGTTCAATGCGCACAGTCAGATCAGGGATCGTGCGCACCAGCTCGACCAGCTGCTGGCGCTCGGGACCGCTGATACTCTGTGCGAGCGTGGCGGCCTCAATCGCCGCGATGCGTATCTGGAGTGCCTCATGGGTCAGCAGGATCAGATCAAGCTTATGCTCGATCATGCGCGCGTCGGTTTGACGCTCCAATCGCGTCTGCTGCAGCTCCAGCATGACGGTCGTCACGATGCCGCTCAAAATATTGGTGGTACGTGTACCGAGCGCGGCAGCATAATCCGCCATGGCCAGCGCCATCGTATCGTGGTCGGCTGTTTGCAGTGCAAGTACCATCCGCGTTACCGCCTGTCCTTGCTCCCATTCCACACCGCCGCTCATGACGCATCCCGTTTGAGGAGGCGACGACGTTCCCAACGCACATAGGCGCGGCTACACAACTGCATCAAACGTTTATCGTAGGGCTGAGCTGCACGTAGCCAACAGAGTTTATTGTAAAGTGTGCCGGCTTCGGCGTGGAGCTGCTGGGTTTTCGTCATAGCGGTGTCCGGTAGATACCACGCGACAGCCGGACGATCGCCGCGTCCTGCACGAGCCGGCGCAGCGTCGTGCGCGTTGTGGCCTCGCTGATACCATGTCTCGCGTGCATGTAAATAATGATACTTTGGGCCGACTCCGCCCCGCGCGCATTTTTCAAGTAGCTGACTAGCAGCTGGCGGATGGCGCCGGGGCGTGTCATCGAGTTTCAAGCCCCTTCAAATCGACAAAACCAATCGGCGCGTGCTGTCCATCGACTTCGGCGACATGGCCATTGGACAAGTCGTCAATCACGACATCCTGATCCGATCGCAGGTGTCCCCAGAGCGCTCCACTATGGTCAGATTGCTGATAAACGGGCAATCCTACCACACGCGCGGGCCATCTATCCGGCACGGGGAGCCATGTCTTATTCAAATCAGCGCGTATTTGCGTCCCCGTCAGGTACTTCCCTGGACAAATACGCCCCGCCATGCACTCGTTATGCACATTCACTTTTTCCGGCGGGATCCCCCAGCGCATCAGGATGGCTCGGTTAACGGCCATCAGCAGGGTATATTGATCAGGCGTGGGCGGCCGAGCATTGAAATCACCGACGCTCTCAATTCCTAAATGATTCGGATTGCACGCGCCCGCGTGGGTGCCAGGGCGCGTAATCGGGGTCATCTGCCAGATGCCAGTGTTAGCGGGGTTCGGTGCCTGAGCTGCGAGGTACAGGTGCGGGCCGCTCGTCCATCCCCTGGCAATGTATGTTGCCTGCATAGATTGCATCGAAGCTAGCCCACGCCACTCGGCTTCGTTCGGGTGATACGTATTATGATTCGTCAGAGCATTGCACCAGGGAGGACGTGGGACGCTTTGAAGATACGCCACAAAGGCGCCGAGGGTTGGCCAGTGGATAAACTGACTGTCAAACGCCATAGCTCGCTCCTGATCAAGCGCTAGTATCAGTATAGCATAGGCGTCAAGATCGCGAGGGATTATGACAAATCCGTAATAAGTGGGTATTGACAATATAGACTTACCTATGATATACTAGGTTCAGTTAGATTTACATAGGAGGTTACCCGATGGCAAAAGAGCAGTTCAATGTCACGCTCCCGACCGAGGCAATTGCAATGGTTGCGCCGCTCTGCAAAACCGATCGCGGTGATGTCAGCAATTCAGCGCTGATTGAAAAGCTGATCCGCGATGCCTACGCAAAAATTGCGCCGGCCAAGCGGATCGAGCCGGTCTACGAGATGGTTGGCAAACGCAAGAAATTGATCGGCTTCGACGCCTGGTATGGCGATGACCTGATCGACACCCGCGATACCCGCGCCGCCGCTCAGTCTGCTCTAGACGCCTATGTGTATGAGGAGTTAAGCCGATGACCATCGAAATCACCTACGTCGGCGATGGCCTCTACGAAGTAGCCGCTGATGGCGCAGTACTCGGCCATGCTGCAACCTACCACGAAGCTTATGGCATCGAGACGAGCTACCTGGAGACCAAGGCGAGCAACGCGATGGGCGGCGACCCGCTGCTGATCGAGGTGCAAAACCTCGACTGGGCAAATGGCACATACACCTACGACACCGAACCGACGTTCGCTAGCCGATACATCGCGCCGATGTTTGGCGATGCCCCGCTCCTGGCCGACTGCGCCGCCGTCATTCGACGCTGCCTGGGCAGCACGACGGGCGCACAGGGCATCGTTGATGAGCTGCGGCGGGTGGAGCGACGGTTAATGAAGGAGGGCTGGTAGCCATGCCTCCAAACGCATCCGGCGGCATCACGATCCTCGTGCTACTGCTCACGTTCACGCTGAACGCGCTGTTTTCAATCCTGATCGCCCGCGCCGTGTGGCGCGCCTACGTTCGCAAGGATACCGATGAGTACCTGAAGGTGGTGTTTCTGAACGACAGCCTGGAGCGCATTCGTGACGGCGTAGTGCGCGAGTGTATTTCGTGGGGGAATATATGAGCATAGACGAAGAGGACCGCCGCCGGATCGCCCGCGCCGAGCTCGCCGCCGAACTGAGCAAGGTGCTCCAGCGCGCCATAGGCACGGGTTTGACCGCTGAGGCCGCGCTGATTGCCAAACTCATCGATGCAGCGCTACTCAACACAACGACCGATCTGTTGCTCAAATTACGATAATGCCGAAGGGGAAACAAGCTATGACCACACCTGAAGCCACATTTGAGCGCGCTATCGCAGCCGTGCTGCGTGTCACTCCCAATCCATCGCCATCGCTGCTGGCCTACATCGATCATATACGCACCCATGCACAAATCAGCGCCCGCGCTGACGAATCGAAAGAGGCATTCGAGGAATGGGAGCGATCAATGGAAGACAGCTCCACATGGTTTGCGCTCTCCGAAGAGGAGCGGCAGCTATTTAATCTACAACTAGCAACAATGCCGGCGGAGTGACCCGCCGGCCATGCACAAGGAGATCTGACCTCCATGGCACAACACCATCCTACCACAACGATCGAAGAACTGTACGCCACTATCCGCCGGCTACGCTGGAATGACGAACTGGGGATGCTCAACAGCGCCGGGCTGCATGAGGCGATACGGCAACTGCCGACAGGACAGTACACCGTAGTTTTTGCCGATATTGATCGGCTCAAAACACTCAATTCGGCTACCGGCAGTCACTGCAAAACCAATCGCTACTTGGCTGCCGGACTGGCCGTGCGCAGTGGCGAAATCGCTGGCCAGCTCTACGGCGATGAGATTGTGTTTATCCTAGACGAAAACAGCCGTGATGAACAAGCCGACCCGCATGCCTTCGTGGCGCGCATCGCGCACCAGCTGGCTGGGCAAACACTGACAATCAGCGAGCGCTACGCCCTGGCCGCCGCGCAGGGCTGCCACGTCAGTGATGCGAAGCTGAGCGCCACGTTCGCAACGCAGTCGAGTGTCGCGGTGCATGAAATACCGGAAGCTATCGAGGCACTCAGCAGCGAGGTGCTGTTGATGAAGAAAGAGAGGGATGCGCGATGAGCAACATCATACGCAAAATACAGCCCGATGGCCGCGTGCGTCTCTACGAGGATGCAAGTCCAGATTGGTGGTTTGTCGAATGTGCAGCCGATCGGGTTGAAGAAGCGATTGCGCATCACCTAACCACGATTGCCCGGCACTTTGGCGAAATCTACGAACGCCAGCAGGCAAGCGATCCAAGGCTCGTCGTCGCCATGCACCTGGGCAAACTCACCGCATTCTCGATCGGCAGCCCGAACGACTACCCGCGCGGCTTCGGCGGGGATGCCTGGCATATCTACTTCGACGATGGACGCTACGAAGTCTGCGTGTCACTCTGGTGCATGGGCGATGTACTACCAGCGTGGCAGGATCGGATCGTCAGGAATGCCCGCTTCGGGCATGGAGTGAAACTCAGGAGGGACGCGCGATGATGACCACAACTCCCATCCCCGACGCGCTTGAAGCGCTTCGTAACGGCGCGCAGGTCGCGTATGGCAAGCTCGAGCTTGCGCAGACCGACAAGCAGCGCGCCATGGCGCAGTTCTGGATCGATTACTTCGCGCGGCAGATCGCACGATGGGAAGGAAGACAAGGAGCATAACCATGCCAATTTTAGGGCTCACAGACCGGGGTGCTGCATTCCCCCGGATAGGCACGCTACGCAAGGGCGGCCCGAAGGTCAGCGACCGCCAGCCGGGACCAGACCTGAAGGACTACTTTCGACTGGACACCCAGGACGCCGAGGTAGCCCGCACCTTCGCCCGCGCCTATGGCGATCGGCCAAATGACATTCGCGTGATGCTTCCGTATGCGACCACCGCCGAGAACTTCGACACCTGGCAGGAGGAGTGGTCAGCCGGCGCGCTTCGTCACCGCTGCGATAGCCGCACCTGCGTACGCTACTTGCACGAGGACGGAACGTATCACGACGACCCGCGCCCGTGTCCAGGCGGATGCAAGCCCGCCGGCCGGCTCGTCATCTGGATACCTGAGCTCCAGCGCGCCGGCGTGATCGTCGTACCGACCACATCGATTTGGGACATTATCGAACTACAATCAAACCTCGATGCTGCCCAGGCCATGCGCGGTGACCTACGTGGCATCCCGTTCATCTTGCGGCGCGCGCCACGCAAAATCAGCACACCAGGACCGGACGGCAAGCGACGGCGTCTGGAGAAGTGGTTGCTGTCGATCGAGCCGGCCCCCGACTGGGTGCGGCTGCAACTGGCCGCCAGCGCCCGCGCAGCACTGCCGGCAGATGATCACCTGATGCTCAGCGCGCCTCTCGTTGACGAGGATACGGGCGAACTGATCGAAGATGACGAGGAAGCATGCATCGGTGAACGTACCCTGCTCAAGCAACTGCGCGACGAACTTACGGCCATCGGTGGCATGCCACACCCGCTGACACGTGCGCAGGTGCTGGCCATGACGTGCGAACAGATTAGAGCCGAGATTGACGAGACCGGCGCCCGGCTTGACGCGATGCGCGTCCAGGATGCCGCTGAGCAACCGGTCAGCTATGTTGAGACCGATAGTTTGCTTTAACCCTCGCCGCCGCCGCCGCCCCCACGCTCGACCAGGATCGAGCGTGGGGGATACTACAAGGCATCATCGCCATGAGACAGGTCGTCCGTAAGTGCATCCACAATGGTCATCGCTGGTTCAATCTCTGTACTTGCGGATGCGCGCGTGTTTGTGTTCGGTGTGGGATTTCCGAAGGAACGATCCCTAGCGCATGTATGGAGGAAAATGATGATTGGTTGCAGGACATTGAAACCTACGAAACAATTCCGGTCCTTCCTTTGTCGTCACCACCGCCAGAGTAATTGGCGTATGGCACACCAAAACACGCGGCGCATGCAGCAGAATGGCTTCCGATGGTACTGTTTATATCTGCGCGCCCGTCGTGAAACACTGTTCGTCTGGGCACGATCGTCGCGTGATGGCTATGCCGCCTGCGTCGAAGCGCGCAATCGGTTACCATCGAATGATGACACACCGCGATCGTTTGTGTATTGGCACCTCGCGAATGTGTATGCGCGGATTGGTATGGGAGAGGATAAGGAGATCGTCATCCCTGACGAAGAGGCGCAGTTACTCACAAAGATCCGCGCGTACAACACTGCTCAGGAAAAAATCATCCATACCTGGCATGGATATGCAGGCTACTATGGCAAAGATGAGGTCAGAACGAAGATGCTCCATGCGCGCCACCGAATAACAGCGGCGGGATTTTGATTTATAGACAATCCCTATTCCACAAATACTACCCATAGTTCATTTCGATAATGACAAAATGTTCATAATAAATGCTTGATATAGGGGCCATTTTAGATTAAAATTGTTAGTACGTTATTAGTACGGAGAACAGACAATGCCACGTAAGACAATGATCTTTATTCGCGTTTCCGATGAAGAGAAGGCCAAGGCCAAGGCCATCGCCAAAGCTGAAGGCTTGACCATGAGCGCCTATCTTCGACGCTGCGTCATCCTCGCTCAGTCACCTCAGCCGACAAAGCAAGCCGCATGAGAACGCAAGGCGCACAAGCAAACAAGACCGGCAAAGTTACAGATAGGAGAGCATAAAGTGACATACCATGACACGTGGAACGAAATGCAGCGAGCCGCCGCTCCAACTGCCGAGGAGCAACTTGAAGTTGCCTATGTCCAAACATACCGCATTGGCGAGTTGCCGAAATGGGTTGTCATCAACGAAGGCGGCGCGGCATATATCGACACGATGCATGGCCGCTACTGGTTAAAACCAAATGATGCCATTCTCTACAACAACGATTGGCAAGCGATAGATATTGTAAGAGAAAAACGACTGACCCCCAATCGCCAATCCGCCTAACGAACCGTTAACCTTCTGCTGGTACTCATCGTAGTGCCAAGCTATGCTATTGCCAGGAGCACTCCATGAAACACCGCATATCCCGCCGGCTCGACTGGGCCATCCTGATGACTGAGAGCACACGCGGCTGGCGGTGCATGTACTGGCGCGCCGTCAAGCGCTTTTGGGAGATGTGGATATGATCTCACATGTCGATACCGCGCTCAGTTATGCGCGTTCCTATGGCTGGGCTGTGCATCCACTCAAGATCGACAAATCGCCTGCGACAAAACACGGCCGCGATGATGCCACACGTGACGAGCCGAAGATCAAGGCGTACTTTCGCAACGGCGCACAAATCGGCGTTGCGACCGGGCCAGAGTCAGGACTGTTTGTCCTTGATATTGACCTGGATGAAAAACACGGCATCAACGGCTATGAGACATTAGCATATCTCGAAGGGATCCACGGCAAGCTACCGCACACACCCTGTCAAAAGACCGGGCGCGGCGGCGCGCAATATCTGTTCAAGTATCAAGATGGTCTCAAAAATAGCGCTGGCAAAGTAGGCGCTGGCATTGATACGCGTGGACAGGGTGGCTATATCGTAGTTGCGCCCAGCCGCAACACAAATGGCCCGTACACCTGGATTGTGCCACCACAGGACGTGCCGCTGGCCGATGTGCCGCAGTGGCTAATCGATGCCCTGAAAGAAGCCGAGAAGGCTCAGCCAGTCAACGCAGCGCTAAACAGTGACGAGCGACCTTACACACAAAAGATGCTCGGCCAGGCTGTTGCGCGCGTCGCGATGGCTAATGATGGGCAAAAGCATGACACGCTGCTTAAAATGGCAACATGGATGGGTGGTTTTGTACCATCGATCAGCGAAACCGAGATAGAAACAGCACTCTATAGCGCTGTGTCGCTACGCGCTGATGATGAGCAGAATGCTCGGAAAACGATCAAGGACGGCATCGCTTACGGAAAAACCAAACCGCTCCATGCGCCAGCTCCCTATCAGCAGGTCGATCCGAAAACTGGCGAAATCATCGATCCCCCAAAGGCCAAAACCGAATACGTAATCGACTGGCGTAGCCAGGGCGTCACGTTGGCCGATCTGCAGTACAAGGAATTCCCGCCCGAGCGCTGGTTAATCGAGGGCATCCTGCCGGAAGGCGCATGCCTCTTCGCCGCAAAATACAAGAGTAAAAAGAGCTGGATGTCACTCGCGGTCGGCCTCGCTGTCGCCATGGGCGGCATGGCATTGGGCCGGCTGCCGGTTGTCCAGGGCGACGTGCTCTACCTCGATTTGGAGGGCCGCCAGCAGCGTATCCAGAAACGCACCAGGGCGATGCTCGGTGTCAGGCAAATGCGCTGGCCGGACAATTTTACCGTGTTCACAAAATGGCGACAGGCTGAAGAAGGATTAGAAGATTTAGAGCACTGGTTGATGGCGCACCAAAACGCCGCACTGGTAATCATCGACGTGCTGGCGAGTTTTCGTAGGCCGATGAGCAAGCAGGAAGAATTTTACCGCTACGATCGTGATACGGTCGATCCGATCAACGAGCTGGCCGAAAAGTACCATGTCGCGATCGTGCTTGTCCATCACTTCAATAAAGGCAAGCACGATGATGTCATGGATAGCATCACCGGATCGACCGGCCTGCCCAGCTCCGTGAATACGATGTGGGCGCTCAGGCGCGATGTGAACGACAGCACCATCCAGATCCTGGAGCTGCGCGGGCGCGATCTCGAAAATGATGAGCCGCTGGCGCTCAAATGGGACAGCTATCTCAATCAGCATATCATCGAAGGACCGGCGTCTGAAGTGGCAATCAGTACAGAACGTAAGGCAATCCTTTCGGCATTCAGCGATGACGAGCCGCACACGCCAAAAGAGATCGCCATCATTCTCGGCCGACCAGTCACCGCCGTGCAATTTTTATTGCGTAAGCTCCTGAACGAAGGGCTGATCGACAAGGTGGGGTATGGCAAATATGCTATTGTCGCTCAGAGTGCTCAGACCCCTCAGAGTGCTCAGACCCCTCAGAGTGCTCAGACTTCACAGGAGAATGATACCAACTCTGAGCGCAACTCTGAGACTCTGAGCGGCACACATACCCCCCCCTCAGAGTTTGCAGGGCGTTCTAATGCCCCAAATGCCAACTCTGAGCACTCTGAGGGGTATAGTAAGGAGCCAACTCCGATTGATGCAATACCCAAAAACCTCCAACTAACCATGCGCATGATGCTGATCAGCGACGTTGAGCGAAACATTGAAACCGCCCAGGCGCGTTGTGCTGAGTACGGAATTGATTACGCGGTCGCGCGCGCCTGGGCACTACAACTCGATCGAGAGGAGAAATCACATGACACCTTCATATCCTGTTGAGATACCAAAGGGCGCAGTCTATGTTCGCATCAGACAATATCTTGAACTGCATGAACTGGAGTGCGCAATGCTTCGTATGGGTGTGCGATGCGCCAACACAACTGAGCACGGTATGCTCTACACACTACCAGATCAAACGAGGGCGCTTGTGCCAGTTTGCGATATGTGCGTTGACGATCTCGCATTGACGAGCGCAGAACGTACCGATCATTGGCGCGCGCAGCAGCGTGAATGGGGCGTGCGATGACAATCGATGACATCTCATGGAGCAAGCCACGCCCCACCCCGCCCATCATCCGCGTCTCCTGCGTCGTCTGCGGCCTGCGCGCCGATTGCCTGATCTGCAAAGAGTGCGCGCTGAACACCGAGGCGTCGATCAGGTGGCTGGAGACGTTGCCGACGAGTGAGCGGATTGTGGTCGCATTGGAGCAGCTGAGGAGGATGGGATGAACGATGAAATACCAGCCAATCTTGCCGTCGTCAATTGTTGCGCAACCTGCACATGGTTTCGCAGTTGCTTTAATTTCGCATGGTGTGGTCGATACGATATACATGTTCTGCCGCAGACAAAATGCGACACGTTTGAACGTAGGTCAGGGACTCCGCTCTGGATTATCACTGAGCCAATGGAACCAAAGGCATCATGAACACTTGCACCACCTGCCAGCGCTCAGTCAACACGGGCCGCAGCGGTAGCCAGAACGGCGACAGCACCCGCTGCCTGATCTGCCAGATAGCCGATGAGATGCGCGGCTGGCGCTATCCAGCTAGTCAAGATAAGCAAGCGCTCCGGCGCGAAAGGAAACAACATGAGCCTACGTAACCTACTCCGCGCCAGCTGGAGCGAGGCACACAGCGAGATCGCGAAATTCAACCCGCAAACCGAAGCCGATCTGCGCGACGCGGAGTACCTCGCAGCGAAAGAGGTATTCGAGACTGCCGATCAGGCATTAGCCTCAATCGACGGCCGCAGCCGCCCCGCTGCCGAGAGCAGCACCTATGCCGTTATCAACGGCGTGCTGGTCGACATTGCGAGCGCCGAGTATGCAAGCTGGTACGATGCGCAAGGATGGTAAGCCGTGAACCACTGCGTCATCTGCGGCCAGCCGGTTGGGCGCGGGCGCACTACACGTGACAACCAGGACGCGCGGCGCTGTCGGGTTTGCATGGCCGCCGCGACGATGGCGACGTTTCGTTATGTATCACCAGCGATGAAGCGCTGGAGGAAGAAGACTGAAGAGAAAGCCGACTGTAATGCGAAATGTTGACAAGGCGTGGTATAATAGAAGCCTACATATGCAAGTGCCGAGCAGTGCTGTCAACACTCTCGGCATGTCAATCCTGTTTGGGAGGATCGCATGGCTATTCTACCACAGCCCCTATTCTACGTCTATATCCTCGCGCGTCCAAACGGCAAGCCTTTTTATGTCGGCAAGGGTTGTAAACGGCGCGTCCTGTCTCATGCGACTGAGGCGCGACGTGGTTGTGCCTGCCGAAAATGTCAGGTCATCCGTGCTATTTGGAAATCGGGGAAAGAAGTCAACCACTATATCGTGTTTACAACCGATAATGAGTTAGAAGCATTGGCCTATGAGAAAGAGACGATCGCGCTCCATGGACGTGATAACCTGTGCAATCAGTCAGATGGCGGACAGGGCCTCAGCAATCCCAAAGAAGTCACTCGCCTAAAGAAAAAAGAAAGCGCAAGAAAAGCCTATGCAGATCCAGAGCTACGGGCACGCCATGCCGAACGCATGAAAAGACAGTGGCAAGATCCTGAATACAGAGCCAGGCAAATGATATTCGCTCGACAACGCGCCGATAGCCAGGAGACGAGAGCACGCCACCCCGAAAATCGGAAGAAAAAAAGCGACCAGATGAAAGAACATTATAGCGATCCTAAAAATCGCAAGAGAAGAAGTGATAGTCTTATAAAATATTATCAAACCGATGAAGCACGAAAGGAGCGAAGCGAGGCAGTTAAAAAATCATGGATTACTCGTCGTCAAAAAGCAAAGGAGAAAGACAATGGCGAAACCTGAAACTCACAAGGCCACGATTTCATTGCGTGTCGAATCGATGACCGCCCTAATCGCTGCGCTGGAACAAATCGCGCTGGACGCCAACATGCAGATCGTCATGCAGGCGAACGTGACTACGAGCATTGCGCTTGAAGCGGATGACCTGGATGATCTCAGCTTGGCCATCGGTGACATCGCCGGCGCAGTCGGGCGCACGGCAGGCGTGGAGTGCAAGGTGTCGGCGCCAGGTAGCGTCTGGGATCGGCGGCGGCTGGATAGCACGCCGATGGAGCGATACATTGATCAGATGGAGGCATAACATGAAATGGCTGCACATTGTCTACGACACCATATGGTTCCGTGTCCACCCCGTTTGGTCAGACGAATATGGCCACGCACTCTATCCCTGTTGGCGGGCAAGTTGGAATACCGCGCGAATTCTACATAGCTAACGTCACCAGCGCCATTCTCAGCTCGCAAAACGACACGCAGGACAAAAGACACGCGGGGTAATCGAAAAATCGCAGGCTGCCCCGCACAGCAAGCCGAGGCCATATATGAACGCACACCGCGCAACGCAGATCGCTATCGCATGTATCGAACAGGAGATCAAGCGGCTGAGCGTTCATGCGAACCTGGAGGATCGCTACCATAGCGGCATCCCGATGTGTGTCAAGGCCAGTATCCGGCGCAAAGAATTACGAGAAGCAATCCAGGCATTGAAGGAACCACAGCAGACGAGGATGGTATGATCAATCAGATTATCACCGGCGACGCGCGCGAGCTTGCCAAACAGATTCCTGATGAGTCGATCTCGCTCGTCTTCACAGATCCGGTCTACGAGAATCTTGACGATTATCGGTGGTTGGCGGAGACGGCTGCGCGGGTACTCAGGCCCGGTGGTGCATGTCTCGCCTGGTGTAGCGGTGTCAAACAATATGCAGTGCAGCCGGTGATGGCTGAATACCTCAAATTTTGTATGCCGCTGGTGTACACCAAGATTGCCAAAGCCTACAAAGTGCATGCCTATAAAGTCTTTTTGTGGTCAACGCCGTGTCTCTGGTTTCAAAAAGGCCCGCACGATCATGCATGGACAATTGACACAGTGTTTGACCACTGTAACGCGATCGTCAGTACCGATACGCCGCCGACGAATACCTATAAGTGGCA
>ERZ1292644.364-Hain-H14-01um-R2-364-length-32543-cov-6_pt2 | contig 29074 bp, 36 predicted proteins | sample MGYA00564402_ERZ1292644 | MGnify/ENA primary metagenome ERZ1292644 (study PRJEB36523, sample SAMEA6512644) | groundwater metagenome | collected 2019-01-09 | study: AquaDiva: Metagenomics assemblies of 32 groundwater samples
AGGCTGGCTCCGACGAGGCTGGCTCCGACGAGGCTGGCTCCGTCGAGGCTGGCTCCGTCGAGGCTGGCTCCGACGAGGCTGGCTCCGACGAGGCTGGCTCCGTCGAGGCTGGCTCTCGCCAGATCCACCTTCTTACGCACGGCCTCTTCGACCGCGAGCAAGAGCGACTCGAACTCGCCCTCGAAGATTACTGAGTCGTCCCAACGGTTCTTGATCTGAATTTGCATGTTCGCGTTCTCCTTTACTGTAGGTATATCACCAGTCGATGACGGTGTCACCGCTCATCGTCGAGCCTGGTCATGCTTGACTCGTCGGATTGAATCCACGTTCGCGCAGCAGCACCGCGAGGCGCGTGCACAGATCGCCGTAACGCTGCACCTCAGGGAGATCCCACGAACTGCCGGTGTAATTCCTCGGCGCGTTATCGGCTGCGCGATCGCGAACCTGATACACGAGGTCGCCGAGGTGCACCTGCGCGTCGATCTCGACGATGACCTCCTCGAGGCTGAGCTCACTCACCGGGCGCGGCGGAGGTGCGGCGATCTCGACCCAGGCGTTGCCGCCGTTGTCGCCGAGGCGCTCCTTGTCGATCCAGCGGATCTCCTCCTCGCCAGGCACATGCACACCGACCTTGATGCCGTGATCGCGGATGATGATCCCGTGCTTCCCGTTGAGCAGGATGATCGGCGCGTTGAACTGCATCTCGTGCCACTTCGTCATGGCTTCGCCTTCCTCTCCGCGGCATGCCGCGGGCACTGACACGCTCGGTCGTGAATGTTTTTGGTCATCTCGAGCAGGCGCCGGAAGCGCCCGCGGTCGATGAGGTGGACCTCGGCAGCGACGAGCACGGCGCGCTCTGCCGCGTTCGAACCGCTGCTGATCATCGTGGCGAGATCCGTCAGTATCGCGCCCAGCAGGAACGAGCCGCTCACGCTGCCGGATTTCTTCGCGTGCTTCTTGAGCTGATCGGCGAGTTTCACGCACATCGAGACGATTGCCGGCGTCAACGTGACGATCGCGAGTATCGCCTCCGTTGGATCAGGTGACTCGTCCCCGAGGACCTCGGCGACATCTCCGATAGTCATCTGCCCGGCCGGTGCCGGCGCCTTGATAGTATGGTCCGAGCTCATTCGCTGTCCTCGTCCTCGGGCACGCTGCACCCGGGTACGTGGGCGCCAGCGCCGAGCGCACGACACTCCATGCAGCGAGCGACAGCGCGCCACACGGTGGCCTCGCGGCCGGCACGGGTGCGCCGACGGGCGCCGCTGTCGACGACGAAGCCCGCCGTCACGAGCTCGATGCGCCGAGGCCGCGCCGTCGACGGATCGAGGCGGATGCGTTCGCCGAGTTCCTCATCGGTGAGCCCGGCATCGCCGGCCTTGCGTATGGCGTCGAGCGCCCAGCGGCGAAGCGTCCCGGTCTGCGGCTCGATGCGCTCCGCGGCCGCGCGCGACGTGCGGCTGTGCCGTTGGTAGGGGCTGGTCATGTCCGATCGACCAGCGTATCAGTGAACCATATCGTGATGTCGTCCCAGACGCCGCACGGGCGGTCGTCGAGATTACCGCAGATGATCACCTCGCGGTGTTGGTCATTGGGCAGCAGTCTGCCAGCCAGGTACGACAGAATCGATACCGCTGCCACGATGAGCAGCCATCGGACTGTAAGATGAGACATTCGCGTTCTCCTTTGTGGATGGTTCTTATACCGTGGGTATAGTCGAAGCGTCAACACGCCGCGGCGATCACGAGTCGTCCCCCATGTCGGCTTGCGCGAGCTCGCGCCGATGCGGGTGCGCGTCGTAGCAGCCCGAGCAGAGATGGCCGATGCTCCCGAAGTCCTCGAGCATCTCCGCCGGGAAGTAGTCGCGACACGCGGCGCAACGCCCGCAGTCGTGCTCCTCGTTCGAGCCCGCGCCGAAGTGGCAGAGCGAGCACGGCTGGTGCGAGCCGCACCACGCGGAGTTGTGCTGCACGTCCACGTCGCAGCTCGTCGCCGCGCAGAGGCCGATCTCGACCTTCTCCACCGCGGCATCGTCGATGTAGGTCCGGTGGTCATCGGTGCAGGTGTGGATCCCGCGATGCGAGCCGCACTCGCAACGCCGGAGCTCGAGCGACACACCTGCGAGGCCGGACTCCATGTACACGGGGATACCGAGTTTGCGCCACGCGGTGAGGTCGTAGCTGCGGCCGCAACCGCAGGTGACTACTGGCTCGATGCTCATGACCGGCCATCCGCCTTGGCGCCGCCGACGGGCTCCCCGTCGATCTCGTTGAGGGCGCGCTGCACGGCCGGGTCGGCGAGGGCAGCACTAATTTTTTGTTTCGCGTTGCTCATGACTAGCACTCCTCCACGGTGCGTGCAGCATCGACGCGCTCGATCGCCGCGATCGACAGGTGCGCTGCGGCGCCGTCCGCATCCGCATCCGCATCCGCCTGGTCGGCGTAGGCCAGCAGCGTGCCTCCGTCCGGGGTCTTGACCAGCACCAGATCATCGGGACCGACACGCCGCAGATCGGCCTCGGCTGCCTCCAGCGTGTCGTAGGACGAGCGGTCCAGCGCTGTCATGCGCGCGTCGTTGTTAGCGTGGATCGTGTACTTGCTCATTTTGCGTTCTCCTTTGCGGTTGTGAAGAATTCAGATCATCTCGGCGATCTTGTGCCAGTAGGCGATCTGGTCGCAGATCGCATCCCGCGCCTCGTCGGGCAGACGAAGCGACTCGAGCCCCGGCACCTGGCGCAAGAGGTCGAGAGCTGGCAGGACATCGCTCCAGAGCTTCGCGCCGACCGTCAGTAGATCGAAGGCCTGACGCGCGCCAGAGACGCGGCGCCCGCCCTCGAGCCCGAGCCATTCGTTGACGGCATCGAGCTCACCGCCCTTCCATGGTGGCGGCCAATCGCCGCCGCGCTTCTCGAGGAACGCCGCATAGCGCTCGTCGGCACGCGAGTAGTCGTGCCCGTCGACTCCGCTTGTGCCAAGGACGGCGCGCCAAGCGTCACCTCGACGCTTCGGGAGCGCGAGCGCGGAGCGCATCATGACCGCACCGCCACGAGGTCGCCGCGCACGAGGCGCATCGTCACGGCCTCACGGCCGTTACCGCCGACCGGGCGAAGGTTGTAGGAGGCGCCCGGGGCGCGCCCGAACATCATCATGGCGGCCATGTCGCCGTAGCGCTCCGCTGTCTGCTCCCGGTTCATCGTCGTGTTGATCATGTTCGCGTTCTCCTGGTGAATCGTTTCTATACCCTGAGTATAGACTAATATCGGCGCGCTACAACAAAAATCGACACGAAATCAGCATGTTGGAAGGTTGCCATAGCAGGAGCTTTCCGGTCAATTTACGAGGCGGTAGCGCCCCAGGATCCCCCGAGTTGCCTCGGGGGATCGAAGGGACAACCGACCTAGAACGCGACCTCGAGCACCTTGCCCGCGGCGCGGTCGAGCGCAACGCGGTCCTCGGCAAACTCGGATCCCTGGCTCATCTCGGTGATCCCGTTGACCATCGCCCACAGCGTGGTCGGCGCGCCGTAACGATCAACCCGGCTCTCGGCGACATCGTACGCGGCGCCGATCGCCTTCTGCGTCAGCACCGGTGCCTTGGCCTTGCGCGCGAGCCCGAGCAGAGCATCGATCACGTCCTCTTTTTTGGCGCCGAGCACCAACCGGCGGGCCTCAGTGATACGGCCCTCGATGTCACTGGCCGAGTCGTCGCTGTACTTCCGCAACTCGACCGCGAGTTGGGCAAAGGCCTTCGGCGCTTGGTTCGATCCGATGTGGATGATCTTGACCTCCTGCACACCCTTCGCGCCCCACACGATCGGCGCGGTCCTCCGTGGGCGCTAGACAGCCAACGCGGCCTGCCGCGGCATCGAGAGCGGTGTCACGGGCCATTCGCGCACGCGCAAGTCAGGCGGCAGTTCATCGAGCACGCCGCCCTTGCGGTCATGGATCTGCACGAGCTCATTCTCTGGCCCCCGAGGCTGCTCCCCCGTCTGTTTGAAAAATGGACTCGAGCCGGCCGCCCGGCACTGGGCCAGAACGGTTCGACCCCACGCGAGATCGAACGGGCGCGAACGCGGCCCCGACTCGCCACCGATGATGATCCAGTCGAGCCTCGTCTGCCCGCTGAGCCACGGCGCGAAGTCGACCGCCTCGAGCGCGGGTTCGTAGCTGACGAAGCGGACAGGCGCCGGCACCGCCGCCGCGAGCAGCTTGGGCACCGCGTCGGCCGCTGTCTTGCGGCAACCCGCCGAGGTCCCGGCCCATGCGTTCGCCGGCCACGCCCCAGTGCGCCAACTCTCCGGTGTCAGCGTGGCGAAGTTCGCCGGGCGCTTCGTCAACAGGAGGAAGTCGAGCCCCTGGCATTCCTCGACCATGCGCCAGAGCCGAGCTCGAGGCGCGTCGAGGTCGCGGCGGTCCTCGAGCACATCGGACAGAGACGAGCAGAAAACGCGGCGTCGATCGCCAGCCGCGATCGCGGCCTTGTTCCACGCATAGACCTTGTTCACCGTGGCGTCGGCCACGATGTGACGAGCGCCGCGCGGCCCCCACAACTCGCGGCCCTTCGACCGTTGGAACCGCGTGAACGTGTTGACCGACGCGTAGCAATTTTCGCATTCGGCCGCGACCTTCGTGCATCCGATCCAAACGTTCAGCGTGTGATCGCACCATTGAATCTTCGTTTCTTCGCCCATGGCTTTTCGCGTTCTCCTCTGGTGAAAGATGACAACTATACCCTGCGTATAGTATCGGAGGTGCATGCCTCGTGTCGACAAGATTCGTCAACGCTTCTCGCCGCTTGGCGTTTTCTGTACGGGCGGTATAGAGTAGCGGCATGGCGAAGTCGAAGCATAAGCGACGTAAGCGGCCACCGGGTCGCCCTGTGTTCGTCATCGACCTGGCGAAGGTCGACGCGCTATGCCGGATCCAATGCACCGGCGAAGAGGTCGCAGCCGTGCTCGACATCGACTACGATACGCTTAACGCGGCGCTCGTGCGACAGACCGGAAAGCGATTCTCGGACTATTTTGCTCAAAAGAGTCAGGTCGGAAAGATGTCCCTGCGCCGGGCCCAGTATCAGGCGGCGCTTGCCGGCGACCGGACCATGCTCGTGTGGCTGGGAAAGAATCTCCTCGGACAACGCGACGTGTACGACCACAACGTGAACGCCAACGCCCGTGTTGAACTGACCGAGATCACCATCGAGCACGTGCGGCCGGGCGCTGAGTAGCGCGGTGTCGGAGAAGCTACGGGTCCAGATCCCGGAGAAGCTCGGCTTTCTGTTCGAGCCTCATCGATACAAAGTGACATGGGGCGGTCGCGGCGCCGGGAAGAGTTGGGCTTACGCTAGAGCGGCCATCGTTCATGCGTTACGCCGGCGTCACCGAATCCTCTGCGCGCGCGAGCTCCAGAAGTCGATCAGGGAATCAGTACACCAACTCCTCCGGCGCCAGATCACATCGCTCGGCCTCGATGCAAGCTTCCACGTTACGAACAACTCGATCCGCTGCATCACAAGCGGGAGTGAATTTATATTCAGTGGACTTCGCTCGAACGCCTCCGAGATCAAGAGCATGGAAGGCGTGACCATCGTCTGGGTCGAAGAAGCCGAGGCCGTGAGCGAGCAGAGCTGGGAGTTGCTCATCCCCACGATCCGCGAGGACGGCGCCGAGATATGGGTTGTGTTCAACCCACAGGAACCGACCGATGCTACCTATCGGCGCTTCATCGAGAATCCGCCGCCGAATGCGCGCGTCGAAAAGATGCTCTGGCGCGATAACCCCTGGTTTCCGTCCACGCTTCGCAAAGAAAAAGACTACGACTATGCGAACGACCCGGAGGCCGCCGAGCATGTGTGGGGCGGCGTCACGCGCGCACTCAACAAGGCCCAGGTGCTCAACGGGAAATGGATCATCGAAGGCTTCGAGCCCGGGCCGGATTGGGACGGGCCATTTTACGGCTGCGACTGGGGCTACGCTGCTGACCCGAGCGCCCTCGTTCGGTGCTGGGTCTACGAGCGGCGTCTTTACATCGAGGCCGAGGCGTACGGTGTTGGCGTCGAGCTCGAGGAACTCCCCGCGCTGTTCGATACGGTGCCCGGGGCCAGTGACCACGTCATCCGCGCTGACAGCGCGCGGCCGGACACGATCTCGTTCATGCGGCGTCACGGCTATCCGAAGATCGAAGCGGCGCGGAAGGGCCCAGGCTCCGTCGAGGATGGTGTCGCGCATCTCCGCAAGTACGAGAAGATCGTGATCCACCCATCATGCACGCACGCGAAGAATGAAGCGCGACTCTGGTCGTGGAAGGTCGACCGCCTCAGCGGCGATGTGCTGCCGATCCTCATCGACAAGCACAACCACTGCGTTGTCGGCGACACCGAAGTCGAGACAACCGACGGACCTCGCAAGATCTGCGAGCTGGTCGGGCGCACAGGTGCGCTGATCGCCTTCGATGGTGATCGGGCGCTGCGAGCTAGGTATCGAGATGTCAGAGAGACATCCACGGGGGAATCGGTCTACCAACTGCGGCTGGCGGATGGGCGCTCGATCACGGCGACCGGAGAGCATCCGTTCATCACCCAACGAGGGTGGCGCCCGCTACTGGCGATCGATCCCGGCGACAAGGTGCTTTGCGTTTCCGACGCTTTGAGATACGCTGAGCAACCATGTCAGAAAAATTCCAGTGGTTCGCAGGCATCAAGTTCACCCGCGACGAGCGAACAGGTTACCACCTCCACAGCTCCAACAACCGGCGGCTCCGAGAACGCATGCACAGATCCGTGTGGCGGCACACGCACGGTACTATCCCCAAGGGAATGCACGTGCACCACCGAGACGGGGATAGAGGAAACAACGCGATCGAGAATCTCGAGCTGCTCAGTGCCGGAGACCACCAGCGCGAGCATTGGAAAGACGCAGGAGGAGAACAGCGCCGCGCAGGCCAGCGCGCTAGCTGGAATGGCGTATCGAGAGACGAGCGTCTCGCAATCGTTCGCCGAAATATGGCGAAGGCCTGCGCCGCTGCTCGCGCATGGCATGGGAGCAGAGAAGGGAGAGCGTGGCATAAGAAGCACGCCCGCGAGGTCGCAGACGCACAGCGCCCACGCGCATCTGTGTGCGACAGGTGCGGAGGCGCGTATCTCAGTAAGCTCCCGCGACGTTTCTGCTCGAACGCTTGCAAGTCTGCTGCGCGAAGATCCTCGCATGTCGATGACGTTCGAGGGAAATGCTCTGTGTGTAGGTCTGAGTTCAGCGCCAACCGATACGCGCGGGTCGAGACGTGCAGCCCCCACTGCCGGGCTGTCTTGGGTCAGCGTAATCGCCGTCGATGAGGGGGGGGAGGCTCCGGTGTTCAATTTGGAGGTCGATGGCGTTCACACGTTCGTCGTCGCTGGAGGGATCGTGACGCACAACTGCATCGACTCCCTCCGCTACGCCCTGGAGCCGTTGATCCGCGCGCGCACCAATGGCACACCGCGAGGTATGGGTGAGCTACCAACGAATGAGGGGATGACACCATGAGCGAACGGCAACAACTCGATAGCAGCTCTGGACAAACCGAGGTTCCGCAGGCGGGAGTGCAGCCGCCAGCGCCACCGGTCGAGACGCGCGAGGTGACAGGCGCCTATGTCGAAATCGTCGTCGAGACCTATCTTCGCTGGGCCTGCCCTCACTGTCAGAAGCTGGCGAAGTCGACGGACGCGGAGCTCGTCAAGGCGCTGCATTCCGGCGCAACGCCGTTCATCAAGTGCCCGTCGTGCGCGATCGAGCACCCGATTGCGAAGCGCCCGGAGCGCTTGATCCAGACACCGGCGGAACTACGCAAGGCCGGCTACAACCCGAACTTGACCGGAGCGGCCAACCGCGTTCTCGGGAACGTGCGGCGATGAATGGCGCGCGAGTCGATCTAGTGCTATACCGTCCGTAAACCAGGAGGAGCAGGCGAATGACTTTCCACGACGTCAAGATCAAGCTCGGGGTTCATGGCGCCGTCACGATCGACGGCAAGGAGATCCGCTGCCGGCGCGTCGAGCTCGACTACGAGGCGGGAGATATTGCAGAGGTCACGCTTACCCTCTCCGCGAACGTCGAGATCGAAGGCAAGGCGCGCGCACGCTGGGACGACGGGGGCGACGTCGTGGACGATATGCGGACGGCCGCGGATCGGCTGCTGCCTCGTGGAGATATCGTCTCGCCGACGATGGATACCAGGCACCCGCTGGAGTTGATCGAGGAGTTGGCTAAGGCGACGAGCGGCAATCTCGAGATCGACCCGGATGGCTACAAGTTCCGGTGGGTGACGCACGGCCAGGTGCCGACACTCGGTTACGGCGCAAACGAGATGGAGCAGCGTTGCAAACGCCACCTCAGCATCACGGAAGATGGCGAGCCGAAGTGCTGCGCCTGGTGCTGCGCCGAGCACGAATGCCACTTCGACGATCAGCATGGCGCGTTGATCTTCGGGCGCTCGAAGCATTGCGCCATGCGGTGTCTGGTGTGCGACGCGCAGGCGGGCTACGAGCATTCGGTTACGTGTAGTCAGCACAAGGCGGCAGAGCACATGCTTACCCGCCATCAGGGCCGGCGCGAGCACGAGATCCGCGGACCGAGCCTCGAGCACGCGGCGTCGCCCAAGCTCGGGCTCCCCGTGCATTCGGACAACGCTCCGCGTTTCGGCGAACATCCGCCACCGCTTCGCTGTCCGCGCTGTAACATGAAGCACACGATCAGCGGCGCGCACGTCGACGAGAAGAGCCGTGCCGCGGCTAGCTGCGACAACTGCGGCCAGCGCTATGTGATCGAGAACGCGAACGCACTGCCGGATTCGCCGCTTGACGAGGACCTCGGTGGACGCGCGATCGTTGTGGACTTCGAGGGCACGCCGCAGTGGCGCATCGTTAGCCGCGAGCCGGCGCCGCCAGGTCAGGGCGTGAGATTCACCCTGTCGCTCGGCGACGAGGCACAGAAGGACTGCGCGTGTGGCGTCGACAAGATCGGCGGCGGCATCCATAGCGACTGGTGCCCGAAGTTCGTTCGCGACTAGGATCGACGCGACGGTCGTTGTGAGCGATGCTGTCTCAGCATGGCCTCGGTAGACTTCGCGCTCGCCCGCCGCTCCGGCTCCCACAACGCCGCTGTCCTGTCCCGTTCGCGCGCGCTCGCCGCGCAGATCGAACGTCTCCTCCGCAGCTACGGCCGCACGATCTATGACCGCGAGATCCGCGCGCTCAACCGCAGGTATCGCGACGTGTCCAAGGGCATCAACCGCCCCGAGCTCGAGGCCGACCTGTTCCGTCTGCTCCAGCGCTTCGGCCTCGCGCAGATGAGCGACGCCGGCATGCGTGCGGCGGGTGCGTTCGAGATCCAGCCGCAGCTACTTCGCGAGATGCTCGCCGCGAAGGAGATCAAGGTGAGACTGATCATCGATGAGACCGAACATGCGACGCGCGAGTCGCTGCGCCAGATACTCATCGAAGCAGAGGGTGAGGTGCCGCGGCCGACACAGGTGGAGGTCGCGCGGCGCATTGCGCGCCAGTGGTTCGGGCCGGCGCGCAAGACGACGGGAGATGATCCGTATGCGCAGGAAAGAATGTTCAGTCATGAGAGAGCCGCAACAATCGCGCGCACGGAGCTGGCTCAGGCAGAAAACGATGGCATCGTTCATGGGCTCATGGCCGCCGAGGTGGAGCGCGTCGAGTGGGCCGCGCAGCCTGACGATGGCCGATCAGGCAAGAGAAAACATTTCGAGATGAACGAGCACCCCCCGATCATGCTAGAAGCGGTCGTGAAAATGGACGAGTCAGGATGGTTCACGTTGCCGAGCGGCCTGCGCGCCCCATACCCGATGTGGAGTGGGCTCCCGGCGGGCGAAATAATCTCGTGCCGATGCTTCTCACGCGCAGTGACGTAGGAGGGGTGGTTCGATGAAGCAATCCAGGGTGAAGCAAGGCCAGCGCACGGACGCGCCGAGTGCGCCATCGCTCGCCGCGCAAGGCACGAGCGGTCTGAATCAGCAGTGGGGCTTCATCAACGACGAGCCGCAGCTCAAGCTCAAGGGCCGTCGCGCGATGAAGGAGTTTCGCGAGATGCACGACAACAACGCCGTCGTCGGCGGCATCGTGCGACTTGCGACCGACCTCATCGCGCAGACCGAGTGGAGTGTGGAGGCCGCTGGTTCAGACCCATCTACCGATCTGGTAGCTAAGCACATTGCCGAGACGAGCCTCCGTGACATGCAGTCGACGTGGCAGGAGTGCGTTGACGAGATCATGACCATGGCACCGTTCGGCCACGCCAACATGGAGATGTGGTTCAAGAAGCGTCTCGGCGATCACGAGCTCAAGGAGTTCAACAGCAAACACGCCGACGGCTACTACGGGCTGGCGAATCTTGCACTGCGTGCGCAGGAGTCCCTCGATCACTGGAACATAGCAGATGACGGCGACATTCTCGGCATGTGGCAGCGCCCAGCGCCCAGCTACAACCTGCGCTACATCGATGCGCACCGCTCCGTGTTGTTCCGCACGAATGCGGCGAAGCAAAATCCTGAGGGCCGTTCCTGGTACCGGCCCGGCTGGCGTTCATGGTGGATCTGCAAACGCATGGAGGAGATCGAGGGCATCGGCGTCGAGCGCGATGTGTCCGGCTACCCCGACTTCCAGGTGCCGCTCGAGTACTTCCTCGCTGGGGCAACAGCCGAGCAAACGGCGATGCTCACAGCCATCAAGAAAATGGCCGAGCGCATTCGGCAGGACAAGTACGCCGGCATCGTGCGCCCGTCGAAGCTCGATCGCGAGAACAACCCGACCGGCTTCGACTTCTCTCTGATCTCGAGCGGCTCGCGCAATGCAACCGTGTTCGACCTCATCATCAAGCGCTACGAGTCGCGCATCGCGATCTCGCTGCTCGGGGAGTTCGTGCTGCTTGGGCAGGACAAGGTCGGGAGTTTCGCCCTCGCGTCGACAAAGACAAACATGTTCGCCACCGCGCTCGGGGCCGTGCTCAATCGCATCGCGGACATGTTCAACCGCCACGTGTTCCCGCGGCTCGTGCGCGCGAACGGGCTTCCTGGCGCCTGCTCGCCGACGCTCAAGTTCGAGGACATCGAGAGTGACGACGCGACCGCGTTTGCATCATCAGTCGGGCAGCTCGTCGGCGCCGGCGTGCTGACGCCGGACAACGCCGTCGAGCGCTATGTGCGCGACTACTTGAATCTGCCGCCGATCGGCGAGGTGTCGCCCGCACAACTCGAGGACGCGAACGGCGTTGCGCAAGAGCGCGTGAACGGCGCAGATGACCCGGGCATCGTCGACGCTGCCGATGTGGCGCGCGGCATGGCAGGCGCGGTGCCCGGCGATGCGAAGTCGTCGCCAGCGGCCGCGTCTGGGCATCAGCTCCCGCTGCCGCTCAATGTCGAGCAGAGTGCAGACTCGCCGACGATGAGCCCCGACGAATGCGCGGCGCACGCTGGCGTCTCGAGGGCGAGCATCATCGCGGCGATAAGGCGCGGGCAACTCCCTGGCACGAAGATCGGCGCAAGCTACCGAATCCCTCGTGAGGATTTCATGGCCTTCATGAGCGGAGGACGCCGACCATGACCGACCCGATCTACGGCATCGGCCCGCGCGCGAGCGGCCGAGAGCCCGAGCCTCCGCAGGGCGGGAGCGGCTACCTGCCGCGGCGCGAGGGCGACGCGCCCGACGGCGTCAACGGCATCCGCGATCGGAAGCGCGGGCGCTTGATCGCGATCGAGGGACCGGATGGGGTCGGCAAGTCGGAGGTCGCGGCGGCGGTAGGCAAGGCGCTCGGCGGCTGCGACGTGATCAGCTTCCCGCGCGACGACGCTTTCACGGGGCCGGCGATCCGCGCCTATCTGCGCCGCGGCTGGCGCGTCGAGGGCGAGGAGGCCGAGGACGCATGGTCGCCGCTCGCCTTCCAGTCGCTCCAACTCGCGAACCAGATGGAGAGCATGCAGCTGATCAACGCAGAGCTCGCCGCCGGGCGGGATGTGGTGCTCTGTCGCTATTCTCAAAGCGCGTTGGTCTACGGCCAAATCGACGGCCTACCGCTCGAGTTCCTGGAGCGCGTGCACGCCTCGAAGGTGCAGCCGGATCTGTCCGTGCTGCTCGACGCATCCGCCGAGACGTGCATGGCGCGGCGCGCGCGGCGCGACGGTGACAAGCAGCCGGAGCGCTACGAGGCAAAGCTGGAGCGCATGCGGCAGATCGTCGATCTGTATCGCTCGCTGTGGCACAGAGAAGCGCCGTTCACGAACCGCGGGCGATGGGTCTGCGTAGACGCCGAGCCGCCGCTCGTTGACGTGATCCGGAACGTGCTCGCCTCGGTCGGACAACGTCCCGGTCATCGGCACAATGAGGTCATGCCGTGACTGGCGGCGCCTTCGGCATCGAGCGCCCGCTGCGGCCTGTTCGTTGTGGTCGGTGCGGCAAGCTCGTTGTCGAGCACTTCCTCGGTGCGTCGTTCGTCGCGAAGTGCATGCGTTGTGGTGTGCAGATCGTCATAGTCGGCGAGCGCGCGGTCAATGCAGTGTACGTGCCCGCGAACGGAATTACTTGACGACGGGTCTCAACCGCGTGTACTGATCTCCGTACAACGTTCGAGTCGCCGCTCCTCACGTGCGCACAAGAGGATTGAAGGCGATGCGCGTTGGACACTTCGCTCCGACTCGAGTTTCGAAAGGTCGATGACCCAGGCGGCGAGAAGCCGCTCACGGTTGTCGCCTGGGCTTCGATCGTCACGAAGGCCGACGGCACCCCGATCGCCGACTACGACGACCACATCATCGAGTTCGCCGAGCTCGAGAAAGCGTTCGCCGACTTCGCCAAGACGGGCGGCGTTGGCCGCGGCGGCGAGATGCATGAGGCCGTCGGCGGCGCCGACATCATCGGCCAGATCACGCTGAGTCGCGACGAGCGCATCGCGCTCGGCTTCGGCCCCGGCCCCGAGGGGGCGATCGTGAAGGTCCGCGTGCATGACGCCGACCTCAAGAAGCGCATCCGATCTGGCGAGCTGGCGGAGATGAGCATCGCCGGCGAGGGCGAGGCCGTGCCGCTCGCGGAGGCTGCGTGAGATGGCGGCCAAGCTCCGAAACATCAAGCTCCGCGAGATCAGTTTCGTGGACAAGGGCGCGAGCGGCGACGCTTCGGACCGACCGCGCGTCGCCTTTTGGAAGCGCAAGCCGTCGACCCCAATCACCAAGGAGAAGCCCATGAAGCTCACCGTCGAGATCATCAAGAAGGTCAACGCCGCCATCCAACTCCGCAAGGACGGCATGCCGGAGGGCGCCCAGGCCGTGCTCGATTCGATCAAGTCGACGCTCTCCGAGGAGCAGTGGGCGATCGTCGAGATGATGCTCGCCGGTGCGGCCCCCGCGGCCGTCGCCGCCGCTGCGCCGCCCGCCGCCAAGGACCCCGCAGCGCCCGACGCAGAGAAGCCCGAGGAGGCGATGGCGAAGGCGAAGAAGGCGGCCGATGAGCAGGCCGCGCTGGTCGCCAAGGCTCTGGCTGAGCGCCTCAACCAGAGCGCGCCGGATGCGCTCACCAAGATCGCGAAGTCGCACCCGGAAGTCGCCGCGGTGCTCGAGCAGCTCGCGAAGCGCGCTGACGCTGCCGAGGCCGATGCGAAGGCGACGAAGGAAAAACTCGAGAAGGCGGAGAAGAGCACGGCGGAGGAGATCCAGAAGGGCCGCCTGCTGCGCTTCCAGAAGATCGCCGAGACGGATCTCAAATATCTCCAGGGCAAGCCCGAGGAGATTGCGAAGCGGCTTTGCGATCTCGAGGACGTGCTCACGCCCGACGAGTTCAAGGCCCACGTGCAGATGCTCAAGGCTGCGAGCGCTCAGATCGCGAAGGCCGGCACGTTCAAGCCGCAGGGCGCCCCGGGCACCGACACCGAGGGCGATGCGTATCAGGCGCTCGTCGCGAAGGCGCGCGAGCTGATGAAGACCGATCCGAAGCTCACGCAAGTGAAGGCTATGGTCAAGGTCTCCAAGGACCCGACCAACGTCGAGATCGTGAAGCGCTACCAGCAGGAGCTCGTGGGCGCGAACTGAGCGCCGAGCCCGGAGACAGAGCGAAGCAAACCATCACGTAGGAGCAGCAGACCATGGTCGCACATCGAATCGAAGTTCTTACCGACAGCCGCGTTGCCGACGCCGATCTGTCCGCGAAGCAGTTCTTCGCCGTCACCCCGAGCGCGACCGGTGTCGCTGTCGGAAACCTGGCCGGCGAGAATGTCACCGGCATCTTCGGACTGCTCCAGAACAAGCCGACTTCCGGCCTCGAGGCGAAGGTCGGCGTTCTCGGTGTGTACCCGGGCAAGCTCGGCGGGACCGTGTCGCTCTACGATACGCTCACCTGCGACTCGGCAGGCGAGATCGTACGGGCTCGCCCTGGCGACTTCATCATCGGCGTGGCGCTCCAGGCCGGCGTCGATGCGGACGAGATCCCGATCTTCGTCTGCCCGCAGTATCCACAGACGATGTATCTCACGGCTGCAGCTGCAGGTGGAATCACCGCCGGGTACGCCGTGTCCGCGCATACCATCGCCGGCGAGATGGACGTTTCGGCCAACGGGGAGAGCGCGATCGGCATCGCCACCGCCACTGTGGCGGCTGCGGCGGTCGGCAAGATCATCACGTATGGCGCATGCCAGGCCGTTGCCGGAGCCGGCGGCGTCACCGTCGGAGACGTTCTTGGCTGCGAGGCTGGCGGTAAGGTCGTCGTGATCGCTGACACCGATTACGCGATCGGTATCGCGCTCGCGACCATCGCGGCCGACGCGACCGGCACGATCTTCTTCAGCCCGCGCGGCAAGCTCGGCGCCTGATTCTGAGCTGCTGAATCGTTGAACTTCATTTTTGGAGGACTGACAGATGCCCAACCCAACCAGCAGCGACCGACGAGTAGACGCACTCGCGACCGATCACTCGATCGCGTTCATCCAGGACCAGGCCGATGCGCTCTTCGGGAATGCGGTCCCCGTGATGCCGGTCAAGAAGTCGTCCGGCAAGTACGCGACGTTCCCGTTCGGGACCTGGAACAAGCGCCAGGCCCGTAGGCGCGCTCCTGGCACACCGGCCGCCGAGGGGCAGTTCACGATCTCGACGGACACCTACAGCTGCGAGTTGTTCTCGGTGAAGCACAAGGATCCTCGCGAGGAGACCGAGCAGGCCGACGAGGTCTTCGACCCCGAGCAGGAAGCGGCGGAGTGGGGAGCTGGCCAGGTCCTCATGGAGGTCGACGCCCTCATCGTCGCGGCCATGATGGCCGGTGCGGTATGGGACACCGACGTCGACGGGACGACGGGAACGCCGACGGTCGGCACCTCGGTCCGCAAGTGGAGCGAGGCCGCGTCGGATCCGATCACCGACATGGCCCAACTCAACGGGCTCATCAAGAAGAAGTCGACTAAGTGGGCCAACGTGGCGGTGCTCGGTTACGACGTCTGGACGATTCTCTTGAACCACCCAGCGATCGTGGACCGCCTCAAGCACACGAGTTCCAACAGCGTTCGCAAGGATGTTCTCGCGTCATTGTTCGAGGTCGAGAAGGTCATCGTGCCCGGGCTCGTCAACAACAGCGCCGAGCTCGGTCAGACCGCGACGCCAGCGTTCATCGCCGGCGCCGACGATGTCGGGTTGTTCTACGTCCCGCCGAACCCAGGCAAGCGAACGCTCTCCGCCGCCTACGTCTACGCGTACGACGTCGGCGATTATAAGCAGGGCGTCCGCGTGTCGAAGTGGTTCGACGCCGACAAGAACAGCGACATGACGCAGGTCGACCTCTACGTCGATGTCAAGGTCGTCAGCACCGCGGCTGGCGCATTCATCGACGACTGTGTCGACTAGAACCTGAGCGCCGCGTGAAGCGCGCGCGGCAGGAGCCTGCATGCTGATCGCGACGATCGAATTGAAGTTCGGCGGTGCCTTGGTGGAGCCCGGGATGCCGATCCCGGAGCAGCACGGCATGTCACCGCACATCCTCCAGGCGCATCTCAGCCGGCGGTCGATCCTCGATGTCGAGGAGAAGCGCGCCACCGAGTTCCGTGAGAAGTATCTCCGAGGCAAGCGCGAGGACGAGGGCCGCGCCCTGAAGGACGCGCTCGCCAAGCTCGAGGACGCCGCGGTCAAGGCTCGGCGCGATGTCGAGGCCGCGTCGAAGGCCGCTCAGGTGGCAGAGCAACGGCATGCCGAGGCTGCGAGGGAGAGCCGCGTCGAAGAAGCGAAGGCAAGAGAGCGGGTGGCCGCTCTCGATCTCGAGCTCACGCGCCTACGCTCCGGCGGCTCCATGGCGCCACCGACCGAGATCCCCATCAAGGTGCTGCCGAACCCGTCGGCCGAGCCGCTGGCGCGAGAGAGCGCCGTAGAAGAGGCGCACAACGATGGCTCCAGCGAGCCAGAGTCGTACGCCAGATCGAGCAAGAAGGGCCATCGCGCCCGGAGGAGCTGAACACCATGCGTCGTCTACTGCTCTCGGTCCTTGTTCTCCTCGCCGCCGATACCGCTCGCGCCGAGACGCCTGCTCAGATCGACGTCCGCATGCGGCGGATCATGGCTCGAGCATTCCCGGGTGGCGAGCTCGACTACATCATCAAGCACATGAACGCGACCCTGATGACCAACGGGGAGTCGATCGACAATGAGACCAACGACGTCTTCACGTTCACCGGGTCCGAGACGATCACGCTGACCTACACGACCAACGTGGCAACGTTCGACAGCTCGACTTCCGCGACGTTCAAGTTCACCCCAGCTCTCGCCGTCACCGGCGATCTTACCCTGAGCGGAGGCGCGAGCGGGTTGACGTTCTCGGGAACGGCTTCGTCGATCGTGGTCGACGATAACGATACCACGGCGCTGGTGATTGGTTCGACCGGTCTGCTCAATCTCATCACGATCGATACCGGGGACAATACCGAGACGGTGCTGATCACCGGGACCACGGCCGTGAAGGCGTTCGACGTCGGAACCGGAACGGCCTCTTTCGCCGAGGCCGCGACCTTCGCGGCGGGTGCGGGTGCCGTGACGTTCAGCAACACGGCCGGATCTATCTCCGTGCCGGACAACGATACGACTGCGTTGCTCATCGGCTCGACCGGGCAGCTCAACTTGCTGACCATCGACAGCGGCGACGACACCGAGACGGTGATCGTGACTGGCACCACCGCGACGGACGCGCTGCACGTCGACATAGGCAACACGCAACTCGACGAGGCCCTCGCCGTCACTGGTGACGTAACGATCAGCGGCGCGGCGGGTGCGCTGACGTTCGGCGCGGCTTCGAGCTCGGTCGTCACCACCGACAATAGCGCCACGGGTCTCGATATCGGATCCACCGGTCTTACCAATGCGATCCGCGTGGTGACGACCGACGACGCGGAATATGTGCAGTTCCAAGGTGTTGCCGGCGCGTCGACGGCGATCGTCGGCGCCAACGTCACGCTCGACGCGAGCGACTGCGGGAAGTGGCACACGATCTCGGCGGCGTTCGATTCCTTTTTGATCACCCTGCCGGCGCTGACGGCGGTCCCGACAGGATGCGTGTTGACGTTCCACTACATCGGGGCAAACGGCGGCGCTTTGGTCGACATCACACCGAACGCTGTTGACGGGATCGAGGGAGGTTGTACGCTCGCCGCATCTGTCGTCACGTTCTCTGGTACGGACGACGCTGACGTTGGCTTGACGAAGGCGACGATCTTGAAAGGCGACACGATCACGATCACCGACATCGGCGACGCCGACGATTGGTATGCCTCTCGAATCCAGGGAATTTGCGCGAACAATTGACGTAAGCGAGGAGGACCGTGCTTGACGTTCACCTACAGCTCCACGAGCATCGCCTCGAACCTCGCCAAGGTTCGACTGCGACTGGGTGACACGAATAGCGACGACCCGCTCCTTACCGACGAGGAGATCAACCACTTCCTCTCTGACTCAGCTGAAGATATCCGCATGGGCGCGCTCAAGGCGTGCCGGGCGATCGTCGCGAAGTTCGCTCGCACCGTCAACGACAGCGCCGCCGGCATCAACAGTTCGAAGACGAGCAAGTTCCAGCAGTACAAGGATCTGCTCGAAGAGCTGCAGGAGGACGTAACCGCGTCCAGCACCGCCACGCCGTTCGTCGGCGGCATCAGCATCGATCGCTCCGATGACGCTGACGATGACACCGACTTCAGGCCGCATTCATTCGGGGTTGGGATGCACGACAACACGGACCCGGACGACAGCGACGACAGGGATGGGTCGTGATCGCCATCGAGGTCGACGTCTCGAAAGTGCAGAAGCTGACGAAGCGCATGGAGGCTGGATCGGCGAAGGCCATCGCATCCGCAGTGCTACGCGCCGCGCACGTCATGGCGTCATTCGTCTCGAAGGCGGTCATGGAGAAACTGCCAGGCGGGACGAGCCAGCTCGCGCGCTCGTTCGTCGCCAATGTCGGTTTCATCAGGTCGACTGGTGACGTGATCTCGGCGCGCACGTTCTCCCCGCTGCCCTACGCCGGCATCCAGGACAAGGGCGGGACCATCCGCCCGAAGACTGCGCGAGCGCTCGCCGTGCCGCTCACGAATGAAGCGCAGAAGCGATGGCCGCGCGACTGGTCGCGGGAGCAGCTCAAGCTCGTCGTGCTCAAGGGAAAAGCCCTGCTCGTCGAGAGACTCGGCAAGGGCAAGATGGCGCGGCTCAAGGCGCACTACGTCTTGAAGGACCACGTGACGCTTACGGGGCGCGAGTACATCGCGGCGGCGCGGTCACAAGGCAAGAGCGCCGTCGATGGTGTCATCCGGGCAGCCATGATCGAGCTCATCCGTGGTGCGCGATGACCGACATCCGCGAGGACATCTACGCGGCGCTGGAGACGCGGCTTGAGACGATCACTGTAGCCGCCGGCTACCGGACGACGATCGACACGGTCGAGAAGGGCTATCGCGACCCGTCCGAGGTGAAGTCAGCGGAGCGTCCATACATCGGGATCACGTTCCTGCGCGAGGATTATCAGGACGAGCCGAGCCGCGTCATCACCATGATGCGCCTGGCGCTCGCATGTTACGTGACACCGACGGCCGCCACGCAGACTGCAGTCGGGGCCGCTATGTCGAACCTGACTGCCGATATCCGCAAGGCATTGTACGCCTCGCCGCAGAACCTTAGTGTCGATCAGGTCATCTTCGTTCGCGTCGTCAGCCGGCAAGGCACCGAGGGATTGACGGAGGCCGCGCGTACTCGGACGGGTGAGATGCTCCTCGAGATCGTGGTGAAGTTTTGGGAGGATCACACAGGATGAGCGTCGAGTACACCAGTGATGAGCCGAGCAACGTGCGCATCGACGATCGGATGATCATCAAGGGCGATGTCATCAGCAACCCGCCGGACGTAGTCGCTGAGCTCGCCAAGTTGCCTGGGTTCCGCGCCGTCGGCTCCGGTGGGCCAAACGACCCGTCGCCCGTCGACGATCGACAGCCGGATACGTCGTCCGTCGCCGGCGAACGGCCGGCCCATGACAAGAAGCGTCGCCGCTCGAGCCACGACGCATCGGAGGAGTGATCCATGGGAATCAGCAAGGTTCACGCCCTAGGGCGCAATCAAAAGTTCTTCGTCGCGGACGAGTCAACGGCGGGTACGTTCGTGAAGCCGGTGGCGACCGATGCGGTCAAGGTGCTGTCGTCGCAGTTCGACTTGCAGATCGAGCGGCGCAACCGCATGGACGCGCGCGCTTCACGGTCGGTGCTCGAGCGCATCACGGGCAAAGGCTCGGTGGCCTGGCAGATGACCAAGTACGTCATCCCGAGCGGCACCGCCGGGACGCCGCCCGACGATCACCTGCTCCTGTACGCGGCGCTCGGGACGTACGCCAACGTCGCTTCGACGAGCGATACTTACTCGCCGTCATCGAGCCAGACGCTTCGCACCTTCAGTCTCACGCGCCACTTCAACGAAGTGTTACAGGAGGCAATCTGGGGCGCCTGGCTCAACTCGCTCACGATCAACGCAGCCGGAGGCGACGAACCAAAGATCACGTACGAGGGCGGCGCGATGGGTCACGCCCACACGGGAACGTCGACCTTGAATGGAGCGATGTCGGCTTCGACCACAATGGTCGTCGCTACGGCGGACGGCCGTAACTTCAACGTCAACAGCGTCGTCAAGATCGACACGTCGGACAACAGCGGGGCTGGCTTCAAGATCACAGCCGACGCGCAGCCGTCGTTCACGATCGAAGCCGCGGCGACCGAGGCGAACGCCGATCCGGTCGTGCCTTTCGTTCCGTCAGAGACCACGGCCGGCAACCCAATCACGGGGATAGCCGGGTCGCTCACGATCGATGCCGTCACAGTGCCCATTACTGCGTTCGACATCACGATCGCGAACAACCTGAAGCCGCTCGCAGACGAGGCGCAGCAGCAGTATCCGACGGATGTGATCCCAGGCTTCCGCGATGTCACCGGCAACGTGAGCTTCCGCGCCCGCAAGGACTTCATCATCGAACTCGGCAAGCGCAAGGCATTCGCTGCGCGCGACATCCAGGTGATCCTCGGCTCGGCCGCCGGGAAGAAGTGCACGATCAACGTCGACTTTGCCGAGTTCATCTTCGCTGCGCTCGAGGTCCCCGAGGCCGACGAGGCGATCGTCAAGCTGCCGTTTGTCGCGGTTGGCTCGGCTGGAGAAGATGAAGTAGGTGTAGTCTTCACTTAGGAGGAGCGCCCATGTTCACGCTGATGCAGTACGAGGAGGCGGTATGGTACGCACCGGACTACGCCGACAACCGCAATAGACCTGAGGCCGAGCGCTTCGCTGTTCAACTCGTGCCGATGTCGGCAACGGAGATGCGCCGCTTAGAGGAGTCGAAGGGCGGCAAGATGACGCGCGGCAAGGTGAACTTCGTGCGCCGCCACAACGTGGTGCGCGCCGAGATCCTGAAGCGCTGCATCAAGGACGTCCGCAATCTCACGCTCGAGATCATGAAGGACGGGCGCGTACGTCGCGAGGAGATCCGGAGCCCGGCGGCGCTGGTCGATACCGTCGCACCCGAAGCGCTGCTCGCCGAGCTGCTCGAGGGGCTACAAGACCAATCGCTTCTCGCCGATGGCATCGTGGGAAAATTCGTCTCGCCGTCCGTTTCGCCTACGCCGAAGAGTCAGCTTGGAGCTGGGGGTGCTCCCGGTGCGGGCGGCGAGAGCGCTCCGAAGTCCCCGAGCGAGAACGCCGTGCCGCGCGTGGATGCGACAGCGCCAATCCAAGCCTCGGCTTCGTCTGGGCTCCAGAGCTCCAGCGATGCCCCTGGGCCGAACTGACGGAGGAGACGTGGATCGCATTCGGCTGGTGGCAGTCGTGGAAGGCGCTCGGAGCATTGCCGTACCATGGCACGATGGCCGATCAGCCGGCGTACGTGTTCGAGGCGATCAGACTATGCGAGCTCGAGGCGCAGCGCTGCGAGGCGGCTCGCGCCCGTAAGCACGAGGAGGACACCAGGAAGTCATGGCAGACGCCGGCACCGAAGTAGGCATCACCATCAAGGCGCACGACCGCACGGCGCCGGGTTTCGCTGCAGCATCGAAGGGCGCCGATGCGCTGGAGAAGAAGTTCGGCGGTCTCGGCGGTGCTGTGAAGCAGATGCCGGAAAAGTTCTCGAAGATGTCGGGGGCCATGATCGCACTCGGCGGCTCTGCCAGCGAGATGGGTGGCAAAACGGCGGCGGCTGTCGGGCAACTCTCTAACCTGGCCGTTATGCTCGCTAGCGGTGGTGCTCTCGGTGTCGGGATAGCGGCTGCTACTCTCGCTGCGAAGGGGTTTGCAGAGGCGCTCGATCTCATCGCGGAAGCCAACGAGGAAGCGCTCAAGAGCTCTGATGCTTGGAAGCGAGCCGACGCCATCGCGGCGCTCGACAAGATCGAGCGCGATCGCGCCGCGCAGCTCAAGGCTGACCAGGACACGATTCTTCTCAAGATCGAGCAGGAGAACGCGGCGCGCAAGCGCAATATCGCCGTGCTTGATGCGATGGCGAAGAAGCAGAAAGGGATCGACGCTGAACGGAAGGCGGCAGCAGCGGAGAGAGCCAAGAAAGCTGAGGACGACGTACAGGCCGAGATCGATCTCGACGCAGCCCTAGCGGAGGAGAAAGAGGCGTACGACCAGGAGCTGGCCGAGTCGTACGAATCCCGCAAGCAGCACGAGAATGATCTGCGTGACTTCAAGATGGAGATGGCGGATTCCGAGCGCGCCTACGACGAGGAGGTGATGGCGGAGAAGGAGGCGAACGCCCAGGCTATGGCCGCCGCGATCACCGACCTGTCGAAGGCGACAACGGCCATTCTCATCGCCGACTCGGAGGAGGCTCGAGATGCGGCCACGAAGGCGGCAATCAGCATGGCTCTGGACAAGATCACGGCGGCCGCCGCGTCGGGAGCGGCCTCAGCTGCTGAAGGGGCCATCGAGGAGTTTCCGTACCCGTACAATCTCATCGTCGCGGCTGCCGCCTCGGCCGCGGTGTACGGCGCCATCATGGCGTTCCGCGCGAAGGTGCTGCACGCTGCGAGCGGCGGTCTGATCCGCGGAGGCGTACCCGGCCAGGACAGTGTCCCAACGATGCTCACACCCGGCGAGCTCGTCGTGCGGGCGCCTGTCGTGCAAAAACTAGAACGCATGGCAGAGAGGTCGACAGGCGCAGGCGGTGGTGATTCGTTCCACATCAATCTCGGGCTACAAGCGCTTGATCCAGATGCGGTTAGCCCTGTGACGCTGCGTCGACTTGCGGTGAAGCTCGGCGGCGAGATCGAGACCATGCGCGCGCGCGGCATGGTCCGATCGGGTCGGTGACCAGTGGCTTGGTCGTCCGCAGCTCTGACCGCCGATGAGGTCACCTATGCGGCGGCCAATAAGCCGATCCTCGTCGGGATCCAAGCGCTGGAGTCCCCTCAGATCGCGCGGTGGGATGCGGACGGCGATGCTTCGGGCGGTGGCGATATCTCCGCAACAGGGTTCCCGGCACGTTGGTCGTACGACCGCCGCACGGGCAAGCGGACGAAGCCGAACGCCGGCGCAGCGACGCAGTACCTCGTATACCAGTTGAACGCCTCACCCGACGATGTCGATTGCGCGTTCATCCAGGATCACAACTTCGGGACCATCGGGGCGTTGACGGTCACGCTTGAGATCGCGGACGTGGCGACCTTCACCGGTGGCACCTTTCAGACGCTAGCGACTTGGACTCCAGGTACATCGAACAACCGGCTTGCGAGCCTGTCGCTGAAGCACACCGGATCCGTCGCGCTTCGTTACAGCGGGCTCTCCTACGTCCGCATCAAGACGACAGGAGGCAGCCACACGCCGGAGATCGGCGAGGTGTGGCTCGGTCGGCGGCGCCAGCTCAAGCACAAGCCCAACGAGCCGTACGCGGATCTTGCCAACCACTTTATCGGTAGCCAGCGTCTCTTCGAGACGAAGAGTGGACTACCCGCCGTGTCGGTGCGGCACCGCGGCCGTCGCGTGCTCGATGCGCGTGTCAACCCATCGGACACGACTTACCACACCGCCGTGCGCAGCTGGTTCCGTGACACGAACTGGGGAACGCGGGCATTCGTCTGGGTGGAGGATCCCGCTGCGGCGCCGGCGAGCTACAACCTCGTGCGCCTGGATCAACCTGATCTCTACTTCCCGTTGATCAGCGGGACGGCAGAGCGCGAGTTCACCATCAAGGCTCTCGAGCAAGGCCCGGACTTCCTCGATCCGGAGCTCAACCCGTGACTCTCACGCTCAACGCCAACTGGCTGGAGCGGGCGCAGCGAGACGGCTACGAGGAAGTATTCCTTGTCTCGATCACGAAGGGCGCGACAACCTGGGACTTCACCGACCAGAGAACTACGCAGTTCAGCTACCCCGTTGCGGTGCACAGCGTGACGCCACTCGCGGCGAGGATGGACGTCAAGACGCGGCGGCTCGAGGTGGACGGGATGACCGTCGTGATCGACGACGACGCTATCCGTGACGTCATCGTGGCCAACCGCCTTCGTGGGGCGAAGCTGCGGGTGCGCCACGGCTTCGTCGATCTCGCGCTCGCCGATTTCATCGACTACTGGACCGGCGCGATCGAGGCAGCCTTCCCGGAGCCGTCCGACGAGGCGAAGCAGGGGGTTGTGCGCTTCGAGTGCCTGAGCATGCTCGAGGTGCTACGGCAGATGGCCACCATGGGGAGATGGATCCAAAAGCATCCCCTCGATGTCGTCTACGACATCTTGAGCGTGAAGATGGCTCTTCCGGCTGCGCTGATCGATGGTACGGACACAGGCGGGTCGACGTATGACCCGGACGCCGCCGCGTACAGCGCGATCTCGCATATCGTGGTGACGCGCGCGCCGTTCGCTGACTACTACATCGATCACACGGTCCGTGACCCGACGCCGGCGCTCGATCTAATCGACGAGTTGGCGATGCTCTTGAACGGTTCGCTCTACGTCAATGAGGAGGGCGAGCTGTCGTTCGCGGTCTTCGACTCGACGGCGGCTTCAGTGGAGACATGGGACGAGGACACGATTGACGAGCTTAAGCAGTTGTCGCTCGACGATGACCTGTTCAATCGCGTCGAGTTCCAGTTCATGGCCGCGTCGGACAACACGATGCAGAATCTCCAGACGGCCGGGCTCGGAGCACCGCAGCAGGGTCGTTGGCGCGGCTCGCACGTCGTCAATGACACCGACAGTCAGACCAACCACGCCTACCCAGGAATGACGTCGCGGATCGTGACGCACAAGACGTCATCGCCGTGGATCGGCGAGGGCGGCGTCGCGGCGCGGATCAGCGAGCTCGATCTTGATCGGAACACCTCGGTTTCATCGACCGCTACATCATTCGTGCTGGTGGGCGCACTCGCCGCTACCTTCGCCGGGACGCGCGAGTCGCAGGACGGGTCAGGGAGCCAACCCGCCAATGCGAAGATCAGCGCCGCGCGCCCGCTCTATCTGCTCACGGAGTTCGGAGAGATTATCAAGGCAACGTCGTTGACGGTGCACGCAGCCTCCGTGTCGGTCAACGTCACGTACTCGAACGATGTTGGTGGCACGACGACCCACGGGCCGTATCACAAGCTGTGGTCGGTCTCCGGCGTGACGCGCGCCATGTTCGGGACGACCGCCCAGAGCTTCACTCGCGTCGTAGACGTCACGGTTCAACAGTACGTTGCCGACCAGTTGCTCCAGCGCTTCGGCAACGGCATTGCCAAGATCGAGGTCGCTACCGGTCTCGATCAGTGGGACAAGGAGATCGGCGACTTCATCTCGCTCGAGTGGCCAGCCTATCTAGGCTACGCCCGCGACGGCATGACGGCGGCTGCCGGTAAGTGGGAGATCGTCATGAAGGAGCATGTACCGGAGGACAACAAAATCCGGTGGGTGCTCGCATGGGCCGGCGTCAACACCCCTACTTATTCACATTCTAGCCGCGTCGATCCGTGGGGGGCTAATGTGCATGCGCTGGCGAAGGATGGGGTCGAGGATGATGAGGTGGTGCAGAAGCACAAGTCATCAGGACTAACAGTGTCGCATACGTCCGGTCTGATCGGTTCGCTCTCATCGGGGTTCGCCTCCGCAGGGGTCATCCGGTCAGAAAACCCAGCCGCTACAGAGATCACGTTCCGAGCCGACAGCGACAACTATGTGTTCTGGGATCTCGAGGCCAGCACCGCCGGCGTGGTCGCGGTGTCGCGCGGCACATCTGCGCCTAGCGCATCTCCGATGGAGATCCTACTCGCCGTCGTCGCGACTCACGCAACCAGCGTGTTCGGCATCGACAACGTTACGAACGTGCCGACGAAGGCCATGAACGGATCCAAGCTCGTCTCGGAGTCCGTCGCCGCGACGCAACTCGCGCCGAGCGCTGTCACCGAGTCGAAGCTCGCCGCAAGCGCGGTGACCGCCTCGGCGATCGCTCCAGCTGCGATTACCACGCCCGCGGTCGCCGATGCTACACTCGGCTCAGTTCACATCGTCCAGAACGAGCGAAAGACAGGCATGCGCTACAACGCGCAGTTTTCCACGGCAAAGAAAGGTTGAAGGTGATCTATGGCTAACCAGGGATGGCGTCAGGTTCTTGTCGAGTCCGCCGCAGCAGGGACGGCGATCACGGCAGCGTCGGAAACGTCGATGATCCCGGCGGCGCAAAAGTACACGCTGCCGGCAAACTACTTCTACCGCATCGGGCAGATGATGAAGATCACCGCCTGCGGGATCATCAGCAGCGTCATAACGACCCCCGGCACGGCGCGCTTCAAGGTGAAGTTCGGAGCGACGATCGCATTCGACGGGCTCGCTGTTCTGCTCGACTCAGTCGCAGCACACACTAACGTCGGTTGGTGGCTCGACATCTGGCTGCAGTTGACGACTACAGGAACGTCGGCGGCACTGTTCGGCTGGGGTCGGTGGACGTGCGAGGACATCCTCGGCGTTCCGGCGACGGCACCGAAGGGTTGCTTGACGGCGTTCCTGCCATGGAACAGCGCACCTGCCGCGGGGGCCACATGGGACTCGACGGCAACGCAAGTTATCGACCTAACTTTTACGCAGACCGCAGCATCAGGTAGCCTTCAATGCCAATCTTATGTAGTTGAGTCATTGAACTGAATATACTGAGTAGAGTCTATGACGACCATCTACGTTCTATGTGACCCCGACACCGGAGAGATTCGCTACGTCGGCAAGACTACGCATACACTCAGTCAGCGCCTGCGTGGCCATCTAACAAAAGCTGCCTCTGGGGATAAGGCGTACAGGAATTGTTGGATCAGGTCTCTGTCGAAGCGACCAACCATTGTGGGCGTTGATATAGTCGATGATGTCGATGGCGCGTCCGCCGAAGTTGCGGCCATAGCGAGGTATCGCGCGGCCGGGTGTCGCTTGGTCAATCTTACCGATGGCGGAGAGGGGACACCGGGCGTTGTCCGTAGTCCAGAGTACAGGGAGAAGCAGCGTGTTTCTCAAAGCGGAAAGAAGCTCTCTGCGAAGACCAAGGAGAAGATATGTATATCCAGCACTGGTCGGTCTCATAGTCACGATGCCAGGGAGAAAATTAGAGCAGCGCGCATAGGGATGCGTCAGTCATCGGAGTCGATCGAGAAGATACGCGCAGCAAAGCTCGGCGTTAAGCGTGGTCCACACACGGAAGAGACTCGCGCAAAGATTCGCGCAGCAAACGCAGGGATGACGCAGCATCCAAGGTCGAATCGATCTGGGATGAAGCATTCACAAGAATCCATTGCCAGAATGCGTGCGTCACACATCGGTAAGACCATGCCGACTGAGCAGCGAGCAAAGATCAGCGCCGCACTTTCTGGTCGCCTGATATCACAAGAGACGAGAGCCAGACTCCGCGCTGCGGCAATCGCGCGATATGCGCCAGCGCGAAGCATGCGCGTCAACCTGCTGTCTGGGTTCACGCTCTCAGGAGCGCCTCGCGCATGAGACACGCATTACTGCTCCTGCTCGCGCTTGCCGCGTGTGGCGAGCCGAAGGAGGAGGACATGCCTAGTTGGCCAGGAGCAGGCCCGTATCAGGTCGAGCGCTTCCGACCATCGCGCCCGGGCGACCCTCCGTCAGTCGGTCTATCGTATCCGCCCGACGGGCTCGAGGTTGCCCGTGGGCTGTGGGGATACGACATCGACGAGAGCCGCGTGGTGCGCCGCACCGGCGAGCGCTCCGTGTGGTTCAAGAACACGTCGACACTGATTACCGGGATGCAAGATGATGCCGCCCACCTGATGCCGGTCGAGGCCGGGCGTCGATACAAGACGTGGGCTATCTTCCAGGCCGATTCAAAAGTCTCCGGACAGAATGTCGACGCGATCGTGCGCTGGCTTGGCGCCGACAAGACGACGCTGATCAGCAGCTCGACGATTTACGGGTCACCAGTGACGACGATCGACACGTGGCAGCGCGCAGAAGCGATCGCGCTGGCGCCAACGGGGGCGTACTACGCGCGAGCCTATTTCGGCCGGACTCACAGCGGTACATCGTTCAATGCCTACTTCGACGAAGTCGACATGCTCGAGGCGGTGCCGCTGTGGGATGCTAACGGCGAAGGCACGCAGAGCGTTGTGTCGGCTACGCCAACCGTCGTCATCTTTGGCGCCACACAATCGGAGGTCGACGTTGACTACGACAGCGCGACCGGCATCGCGACAATTCAGGTCGCAGGGCACTACTTCGTCTCTGCGGCCGTACCGATCGTTGCTCTAGCGAGCGACGTTACCGTCACCCTTGAACTACTCGTAAACGGGACACGGCGCGGACTGGCCCTGACGCGCACCTACCGTTCAGCCGGCACAGAGGACTACGTCGGACCGGGCGTTTATTTCCTACGAGAGCTCGCCGTGGATGACCAGGTCAAGGTGCAGATCACCCACAACGCTGGCTCCAACAAGACGGTATCAGGCGTCTTCTCTGGCCTTCGAATCATGTAGACCAGAGCGCGCTTCCCGCATGGCGATGCTCGTGCTACAACCTTCCTCGCAGCGAGTGGTCTTTGGCGCACGTACCCTGAAGCGCATGGGGACCACCGGAATGCGCCGCCTAGCCACCATCGCCGCCCTGCTCGCCTCGTCTCTTGCGCTCGCGCAATCGAGCGTGTCCGTCCCGATCGCCGTCGACCTCACCGGCGTGAACGGGGAGAACCTTCAGGACACGCCGGTAACCGACGCCATCAACATGCACCTGAACCCGAGCGGTGGCGGGGCGCCGGTCCCGACAAACCAGCTCGCGCTGACGCTCGCGGTGACACCAGGCACGACGACATCGATCACGGTGTTCTGCTCGGAGGCCGACTCCACGGGGGTGACGGCGCCGGCGGTCAACACGTTCGCCAAGATCAGCCGATGCCCGAGCGGCGCCTGCACGCCAGACGTCCGCACCTTCACCTTGTCCGACTTCACAACCGTGAGCGGGGTCAAGTACATCACGGCGCGCTTCCACGTGACCAAGAAGTGGGCGGCGTGCACGCTCGATGATGCGGCGAACGGCACGGGCACGGTCGTCGTCACCGGCATGAATACGCCGACGCTTTGGGATACCGCCGTCT
>ERZ1292644.442-Hain-H14-01um-R2-442-length-28867-cov-5_pt1 | contig 28867 bp, 29 predicted proteins | sample MGYA00564402_ERZ1292644 | MGnify/ENA primary metagenome ERZ1292644 (study PRJEB36523, sample SAMEA6512644) | groundwater metagenome | collected 2019-01-09 | study: AquaDiva: Metagenomics assemblies of 32 groundwater samples
GGGGAACTCCCCCTCTCCACCCTCCTGGACACTCCCATAGGCGTCATTGAGGCGCTGCAGGAGGCGCTTGAGCGCGCCACAAGTCACCCATAAGTGCGTTTCTCCATGTGCGATGAGCGAGTCACAGTACGTGGGCTTTCCCAAGCGAGAGAGCGTCCAAGTTATGCCTCGTCAGTTTTTCCGGGAGATATGAGCGAGAGCGCGAGTCAGGGAGACAGGTGTTCCCCATAAATGAGAGCGAGCCAAGGAAGGAGAGGTTGTCCATTTGCAGAGAGCGCCCACAGCCAGGATGAGCGACACTGCACAGTATGGATGAACGCCCAAAGCCAAGCTCCATGATTATACACAACATTGCTGAGCGTTACTAAAGTTACAAGGTTTTGAGATTTTGACAAAAGTAGTTTTGGTGGCCCACCCCTTATAGAGGAAATGCAGATGCCTGAAAGGAATACTGGTGGTGGACCGACAGTCTCTGTGATTGTTGGTCCACCCGGTTGAGCACAGGTAAAACAAGTACACTTAGTCAATGGTCCCAGCGTGCTGTGGCCAGGTATGGCCAGGACCGGGTGGTCATTTGCTCTCTGACACGCGCTTCAGCTAGAGAAGCAGCCCGCGCCATAGACCTCCCCGACTCCCAGATAGGCACGCTGCATTCCCTGGTCTATCACCAGTTAGGCAGGCCCACGATAGCAGAAGGCAAGATCCGCGAATGGAACGAGCAGTATGCTAACTGGGCGCTTGACGTGCACGGGGTGAGCGTCGATGATCCCTATGGGAAGCCCGTGGAGCGCCAGAAGCAGGGTGCTCCCACCAGCGGCGACGATCTCATGCAGGAGATGAGCAAGTTTCGAACGCGGCAAATCCCTAGGAGTGATTGGCCAGGACACATCAAGCATTTTGCCGAGCGCTGGGACGATTGGAAGCAGCAGTCCGGGTATATGGATTTCACCGACCTGCTGGAGACGGCCCTCACAGATATAGATCAGGCGCCTGGTCACCCGGCAGTCCTCATGCTGGACGAAGCGCAGGACGTTGGACGTCTCGAGATGGCGCTCTTGCAAAAGTGGTCTCATTACGTAGAGCACTTAGTTATCGCAGGGGACTATCATCAGTCTTTGTTTCAATGGAGGGGAAGTGACCCAGAGGTCATGATGTTACCTGGTGCCACAGTGAAAGTACTGGAGCAATCGTACCGCATCCCACGAGCAGTCTTGCCTATTGCCATGCGCTGGATGGCGCGCACCAAGCTGCCACCTGTGGCCTACCGCGCTAGAGACTTCCCTGGGGTGGTGCGCCAGTCAGGGGTCACTATCCTGGAGCCAGAGTTACTCGCCCGTCAGCTTGAGCCCGCTCTTGCAGCCAATAAGACTATTATGCTACTGGTAACGTGTAAGTATATGTTAGATGGTATATTACGAGCTTTTCAAGCCGCAGGGCTCCCGTATCATAATCCTTGGCGACCGACCCAGGGAAACTGGAATCCTCTGGCACCTGGGGGGAGAAGGGGAGTGACCTTTCACGAACGCGTGCTCGCTTTCCTGCGCCTTTCCCCTGAGGTGTATGGGGAGGAGGCGAGGTTCTGGACCGTCAAAGAACTCAAAGCCTGGGGCAAGGCCCTGCCCACCCCTGGCACTTTTAAGCGCGGCATGAAGCCCGATCTGGAGAGATGCCCAGAGAGCATGAGCGACGAAGCCCTTGCCAGGAAGCTGCCCGAGTGGTTTACGCCCACGGCGCTCGAGTATATCTTGACATGCAACTGGCAGTGGTACTGTGCCACAGCGGAGGGGGGAGCGATTAGCAAACCCCTTGTGGAGCGCATCCTGCATCACCGAGGGGCTGAGGCGCTCCGGAAGAAACCACAGGTGATAGTTGGCACGGTGCATAGCTTAAAAGGCACAGAGGCAGATCACATATATGTTTTCCCTGATGTATCACCGACAGCCTACTACTCAGGAGTGGGGTTCAGGGAGGAGATTGCCCGAGTGTTCTACGTGGCAATAAGTAGAACAAAAGAAGAATTGGTACTTTGTAGCCCATCTACTGGCATGTGTGTAAACTGGTAGCTTACGTAAGCTAATAGAAGAGGAGTCAAATCGCTAGCGTATCCCCGTAGCATATGAGCGAGTCATCTACTAGGAGTATTTCCAAGATGGCAGAGCGAGTCCTTGTGCTAGAGCATTCCCCTGTTATTGGAGCGAGTCATCAACTAAGAGTATTGCCAAGAGTACAGAGCGTCTTACACAGTCAATTTCAGCGTGTATCCCCAAACACATGGAGCGTCATACCCATGGCCATAGCCATAACCAACCCAACGCCCAGGCAACGGAAGAAATCTGCAGTCGTCCTGGCCGATGTTGATGCCAGGTTCACCCAGGATCTCCAGGCGTACGCCGCGAAACTGAGCGTGGAAGAAATCAGAGACCTGGTCGATACCTACTACCAGCTCCAGGAACTTAGGAAGGCCCTCGATAACCGCCTGCGAGCGGTGCAACAAGGGGCGGACACCAACCCGGTCCTGACCTTCTTTAGTGAGCGCCTGACCCGCCTTGAGGGGCAGATTAACAAGGCTTTGGGTATTGCCGCTGGTGCCCACACGGCTGGGGCCTGGATGCAGCAGTTTGTGGGCATTGGCTCCGTGCTCAGCGCCGGGTTCCTGGCACACCTGGACGTGACACAGGCTCCCACGGCTTCGCACTTCATCTCGTTCGCAGGTTTGAACCCGGCGGCAAAGTGGATTAGCCGCAAGGAGGCGGGTGAGTTGGTCGCTGAGTTCTGTGCCGAGGGGGTGACGGACGAGAGTCTGGAAAAGTTAGCAGCGCACATTAACCGTCCCCTGGAGCGTGTGAAGCACGGGGCTAAAAAGAAAGAACGAGACGGCACGGTGACGGGTGGGTATGAGCGTGACTCCCTGCAAAAGTACCTGGCCAAGCGCCCCTGGAACGCCAAGCTGAAAACCCACCTCTGGCGACTGGGTGATGTACTGGTCAAGTTCCAGAACCACCCACAGGCCCCCCTGTGGTGCCTGGTCTACCAGCAGCGTAAAGCCTTAGAAACACAGCGCTCAGAGAGTGGCCAGCATGCCGAGGTCGCAGCTGAGCTGCTCAGGACCAAGAAGTGGGGCAAGACTACCGAGGCGTTTAAGGCGTACACTGCTGGTCGCTTGCCTCAAGGTCAGATACACAATAGAGCGACCAGGTATGCTGTGAAGTTGTTCTTAGCTCATCTCCATACTGTGATGTACGAAAGTCACTTTGGTAAACCTGCACCTAAACCGTATATTATAGCCCACGACGAACGTCACACACGATACGTTCCGCCACCCGCATGGCCATTGCAACAAAATACCTCACCATAGTATACTCCACGCAGAGGAGGTGCTCTATGGATCGACCCTGCGTGGAGTGTGATAGGCGGAGGGTACAGAGGATAACAACGGGAAGGTGTCGTGCCTGCGCTGAGTGGCGGTGGAGGCAGGCACATCCTGAGGAATTTAAGGCAAGACAGCAACGTGCTTATGCAAAGCATGCAGCGAAGATGGAGTGGTACCCCCGTGGTCGTCCGCTTGAGGAGCGGCTACTTCGTAGGCTTGTGTGCAATATTCAAACACGTTGTTGGGAGTGGCAACTCAAGAAAACTGAGAAGGGCTATGCCAGGATGGTTGTAGATTTCAATGGGAAGAAGTGGCGGACTAAGTATGTGCATCAGGTAGCCTACGAGTTGTACAAAGGAACAATACCTGATGGGTTGCAGATCGATCACCTCTGCCGCAATCGATCGTGCGCGAACCCAGACCATCTTGAAGTAGTTACCGGCTACGAGAACTTTTTGCGGGGGAATCGTGGATCAGCAGGCGGTGTAGTGATGAAAGCTAAAACACACTGCAAGTTCGGTCATCCGTATGATGAGCAGAACACGTATGTGCATCGTAGTCATAGGTACTGTAAGACGTGTCACAACGAGCGGCGGCGCAATGGGTTTATTGTGCCTATGATACGGCCAGTCAAGCCTGAGGAGGAGGAGGAAGCTTAGAGCCAGGCTCTATGATCTACCCAGAATGCAAGAGCGAGTGAGTCATAACATTAGAGAGTTTCCATAGTATAAGAGCGTGTAAGTCCATTGGGAAGAGCATCTCTATCGATGGTGAGCGTGAGCCAAGATTCATGTCTATACCCAAAAAGACAGAGCGAGAAGTCACTATTACCCGGCGTATTCTGCGCTGGCTGACTGAGCAGGGCCACTATGCCGAAAAGCGTCATGGCTCGGTCTATGGTAAGACGGGAGAGCCGGACCTGTATGTGTTGCTGAAGAGTCTACATGCGAGAGGATACCCAAACGGCTGGAGCGCCAGCCCTAGTTCCAGTGTTTCTCCAGAAAGTGAGAGCGTCAGTCCTGAATCACGAGCTTTACCAAGGATTGAGAGCGTCTTCGCCATCCCGGCGCACTTCGAAGTGAAGGTGCCGGGACAGCACTCAACGCCCCTGCAGCTCCGCAGGCAGCGCCAGCTGCGGGCTGCAGGGGCGCTGGTCGCCGAGGTGCATAGCCTGGAAGAGGTGCAGGCAGTCATTTCAGAAGCGTATACCCAAACTTCCAGAGCGTCTGTAAGTCATTAAGTCCTGTATGACGAGTATCACCAAGGAGCTTGAGCGGTAGTCATTCCAGCAGTGCATGTCCAATAGACCGAAGCGTTAGTCATGATGTCGGGGTCTCCCCAAAAGAAAAGAGCGTCTCCTATGCAGTCACATGCGATGAGTATTCCCAACGTCCAGGAGCGTCCCTTTGCCCGGCGCAGGCAGCTTACGCCGGATGAGTTAGCAGGGGCGCTGGCAGACCTTGCTGCGCGCATTCCTATGTGCCTGGTAGCACAGTACCTGGGGGTTTCTGTCAGTACCCTGCGTGAGCAACTTCTGGATGCCGCCTGGCTCGCGTGGTGCGCGCAGCAGGGGGTGGTTAGCGTCAAGAGGCCAGAGTAAGGGTAAGTCAATAGGAAGGAGCAGCGCGGTGAGTGATATAGAAGCAGCCTGCCGGTGGGAAATTGCTAAGGCATACTTGCGCTGGCATGTTACACAGGCCCCGAAGCCCGGAACGCTCATTAACTGGCTGGCATTTATGCGTGCTCTTGGCTTGGACCGCTAAGATGGCCCTGCGAGACCGCGCCTACCGCGTCGAGCAGATTCATAAGCGCACGGACTTACCGCAGTGGCTTAAGAAGCAGATGATTACGCTTGTGCTCGACACGGATAGGCACCTGGACGTTGTCCTGGGGAATTTAGAGCTGGCCTACCTGCGCGTTGTGCAGGGAACGGAGCATCCCACCAGACCTCGGAAGCAGCGAAAGAAGCAGCAGGAGGCACCTTGAACCGACTGGAAGCGCTTATTGCTTTGGCTCGCGGCGAGGTGGTCGAGCTACCACCGCCTCCCCCTCAGGAAGAAATACTCGTGCCCCCATCTGGCCCTCTGGATGCCTTCATTGCGGTCATTGGCGAGTCAGCAGGAGTTGAAGAAATTGAGCACAATCCACCCGCCCCGTTCGTTGGTAAGTCCGGAAAACTCTTACGTACATGGGCCAGGCATGCTGGTATTAACTTGAGTACGTGTTATATTGACAATACGTATCCGTATTTGCCGCCGGGTAAGAAGTTGAAGAATGTCCCCAAAGAAGTCCTCTCGACTGAAATAACCAAAATGTACGAGCGTCTCATGCACTTGACACAGGTCCGCGTTATTGTTGCCTGCGGGAATTTATCCCTCAGTGCCCTTACCGGCTTCGAGGGGATTAGCAAGCATCGAGGTTCCATGTACTCCATTCTGGTGGGGGGCAGGCAGGTTACCTGTATTCCCATTATTCACCCGGCAGCCGTGCTGCGCGGCCAGGCACAGTGGGAAAGGAGGGGATATTTAGACTGGGAGAGAATTGCCCGAGTAGCCAAGTGTACGGACATGTCCAAACATAGAGAGCGAGTCAAAATTGTCGAAGTACCCAAGCGGATGGAGCGAGTCCATATTCCGGACGTACCCAAGCGAGTGGAGCGAGTCATAGACGGCGACATACCCCCATCTATAGAGCGAGTCACAACTTCAGAACTTTCCAAGGATGGAGAGCGAGTCATAACTTCAGAACTTTCCAAGGATCGAGAGCGAGTCACAACGTCAGAGTCCCCCAAAAAGGAAGAGCGAGTCATCTCTCTAGACATCCCCAGGAAGATTGAGCGAGTTACCTCACCTGCGTTACCCAAGACAACAGAGCGAGTCAACACTCGCGAGCTACCCAAGGAGATTGAGCGGTGCTACATTACCACCCCCACAGCCCTGGACCTCGAGTCGTTTACCAAAGAGCTGGAGCGTGCTTCCCACTTGTCCATTGACATTGAAACCAGGCCCTCCGAGGGGCGTATGCTGTGCGTCGGATTCAGTGTACGTCCGCAGGAGGGCCTGGTGCTGGAGTGGACGCCCGAGTATCTCCCCTGGATTAGGCGCTGGTGTGCCTACCCAATTGACAAGGTTCTATGGAATGGAAATTACGATCGTTACTGGTTAGCCACAGAGGGTATATCTGTTAACGGTCGTATTCTTGACGGCATGCACATGCTGCATGCACTTATGCCAACTGATAATGTAAGCCTGGCGTTCGCAGCTTCCATTGAGACTGATGAACCTTTCTGGAAAGATCAAGATAAGACTGAAGACAACAAAACTGCTGAAGAAAACTGGGAAGAGTTCAAGACCTACTGCATAAAAGATGTGTGTGTTGCCCTAGAAATTACTCAGAAACTTCTCCCACAGCTTGAAGAACAGGGCTTGCAGCAATTCTACGAGGCGCACTACGAGGAACTCGCTGAGCCCATGCTCGATACGATGCTCCAAGGCGTGTGTATTGACCACATACGTAGGAGGCAGGTGCTCCACGACTTGCTCACCGAGGCGCGAGCTGCCAGGGACAAGCTAGCAACGTTTAATGGTGGGGAGCCACTCTTTACGCTGTCTGTGCAACGTGACAAGCTGGTGTGGGCTAAGCTCAAGGCTGGGCTTGATCCATACGAAGGTCACGGAGCTGACGTCCGGATGGACATTCAGCGCAGTGTGGAGCGTATTCAAGCGAAGACCGTGAGTAGTCACAAGCTCAAGCAACTTCTCTACGGACGCTACGGTTTACCGATGCAGCTCAAGCACCGCTCAAGCGGTGAAGACACCGAAACAAGCGACATCTTCACCCTGCGCAAATTGCGCTACGACTACCGAGATACTACTGAAGTATGCCAGGTAATTGACACCGCTATTGCACACTCCAAGGCGCAGAAGCTTTCGAGCTTCATTCAAGACGATAAGTATGATGCTGACGGACGGATGCGCTTTAGTCTCAAAGTGACCACAGAAGCTGGTCGCCTTGCCTCTTCCGCGAGTCCTAGAGGCAAGAAGAATAACTCCCAGAACATCCCCCGCGACTCGCGTGTCAGGTCGCTGGTGCTGCCGGAGCCGGGGCACGTCTGCCTGGCTGTAGACGGAAGCGCTGCGGAGGCCAGGGTATGCTTCATAAAAACCAAAGACCCAGAACTCATTCGCCTCGCCCGTCTGCGCTCCACAGAATATGACCAGCATCGCCACACCGGGGTGATTGTCGGGTTCGCTCCTTCCACAGAGGAGACGCCGGAGAACTTCGCAGCGATTACGCGGTCGCAGCGTCAAGTATGTAAGCAAATTTCTCATGGTAGTCAACGTAATATGCAGGGCTTTACCCTGGCGCAGACGATCTTGCGTGAAGGGTTGGAAGACGAGCACGGCAATCCCATTGTCTTTGACGAAGAGTACTGTAACGAGGTCATCGAGCGCTACCACCGGCGTTTCCCGGCCATCAGGCAGTGGCACCTGCGTGTGCGTGCCGCGGTCAGAAAGGACAGGTGCCTTACCAACTCCTGGGGGCGCATCTGGCCAGTGCCATACTACCAGCTCAGTGACGAGCTGTTTCGTAGGGCGTACAGTTGTGAGCTGCAATCGGAAACAGCGGACTGGCTCAACATGTGGGGGTTTAAGGCGCTGTGGCAGTGGATCAAGGCCAACAAGCTGCGCTCCGGAATTATGCTGCAAGAGCATGACGGGTTGGTCATAAGCACTCCACCGGATGAGGCATATGACGTGGCGCTGTTTCTACGTGGGTCGCTGGAACAAGTCAGGGAGTATGATGGGGTGGAATTGGCAATTCCGGTAGAGTGGACTTTGGGTCTTGCTTGGGGGCACGGGCGAGAATGGAAAATATTACCACCCAGAGAAGAGTTCGAGACATACATGGCAGGTTTGTTAAACAACTCGGAGACCCTGTAGCGTGTTTATGTGGGTGTGGAAAGATGACGAAGCACTCAAGGAGGCGCTTTGTATCTGGTCACAATTCAAAGGTAACACACCCCAACTTCAAGGGTGACGATGGAGCTAGGTTCGTGACTAAGAGTGGTTACGTGCTGGTACGTGCTAGGTCGCATCCTAAAGCAAAGTACGGTGGACGTGTTCTTGAACATGTGCTTATTGCAGAGAAAGCTTTAGGTCACTACTTATCAGGCAAAGCTGAAGTCCATCACGTAAATGAAATTAAAGGGGATAACAGGCCGGAGAATCTTGTTATTTGTCAGGACCGCGCTTACCACCAATTTTTGCATATACGTGCCGAGTCTGTACGTCAGCTTGGGCACCCGAATGGGCGCAAGTGCAAATACTGTCGGAAGTGGGATGTTGTAGAAAGCTTGCGTACATACAGTCGAACAGGTTGGATGCATATAGCGTGTAATAGACTTTTTCAGCGTAAGCAAAAGCAAGGTACGGAGTGGCGTGTACTCCCAGGGCGGGCGGAATTTGACCAAGCGGTCAAGGAGGTGCTCCATGCTCACCGTGACGCTCACCGTGTTTGATGGGCAGGAGTACACGCTGCTCGGCACCCTGGCCATTGTTAGCGATGGCTCTGGGACACCGGAGCGGGGAAACTACCGTGTGCGCTTAGAAAGGGAAGGGAAGGAGCCCATGCAGTGGCGCGTCGAGAGCTTTTGGCGGGCGCACGGGGCCTGGGCGCTTCTGAGGCACGTACTGAACGAGGGTGCTGGAGAGTGAAGGAGGTGCTGTATGTCGCGCCATAACGACCCAGAGATTTGCCGCTGCGGTGCGTACCGTATTCCTGGGGATGTTGAATGTGAAGACTGCGCCGAAGTGCGCTGGCGCGAGCGGCGTGATGCAGAAGCAGCGTGGGTCGAGGAGTACTTGCACGGAGAAGACGAATGCTCACCGTGACACTCGAGTTGTTTGATGGGCAAGACTTTACGCTTCTAGGCACGCTGTCTATTGTCAACGACAACTCTGGGACGCCCCAAATGGGGAATTACCGCGTGCGCCTGGACACGCCGGAAGAGCCGCCCAGAGAGTGGCAGGTACGGGACGTTCCGCAAGAAGAAGGGGCCTGGGCGCTGGTCAAGCGGGTGCTCCTGGAGGATCAGCCTTGACGATATGGCAGTGGTTTCAGTTCCGGTTCCGGAAGAAAAAGGTCAGCGTCTTAGAAATTGATCCACAAACAATCCCAAATGCCGTCTTACAGCGCCTCATTGCCGAGGTGCAACGTGAGGGAGGTCCCTCACGCGTGTACGACCGGGTCCACAATAGGCATAACCGAGGTCCGTACCCGCGTCCTCCATACCCTGGTCCCCCCTCTCCTGGTCCCCCGGAGGAGGAGGACGGCGCATGCTAAGTGGTCAGCTTTCCGTGCGTTTTGTCATTGTGTGTATTGTGTTGTACTTTCTCCTGGCCATGGCCTTCGGTGCTTCCCCCGCCACGATTCGCTATGTGCATGGCGACAGCTCCTGCCCCGGCGATGGCTCCGACCAGGCTCCTTACTGCAGCATCCAGGCATCTGTGGACCAGGCGCAGTGTGGTGACGTGATTCGTTTGCGCCCGACCATGCAGCCCTACACCGAGCAGGTGACGATTACCGGACCCTCCTGCCCAGCAAGCACGCCGGTGTTTCTGGAACCAGAGCGCCAACACGAAATCGCCTGGCAGCCCCGTCGCACGCCCCGTAACGATGTCTATGGTCTCTCTCTGGTAGACGTGGATGGCTGGGTGGTGCGCGGCCTCACCTTCCTTGGCTCACCAGAGCAGCCGCGTAACGCCATCCAGATCCGCGCTCTGACACGCAGCGTCTCTCACACAGCGCTACTGGGCAACCGCGTCACGGACTGGAACCTGGAGACACGCTACTCGAACAGCACGGCTCTTGTGCTGGGTGGGAATTACCAGGCCGGCCATGGCCTGTATGGCATGCGGGTTGAGGGCAATACCATCCAGGGCTTTCGCTCCAGGGGCCTGGTCATCTCACACTCAAACAGTGGCCTGATCGCTCGCAACACTCTTAGCGGTGGGAGGTGTGGACCCTCGACGCCTGGAGGTACGCAGCAACAGCATCTGGTTGGTGCCTGGACCCACACGGGCGATTATCTCTCGGTGGCGCAGGCCAGAGGGGATGTGTGGGAGCACAACCGCATCCACGATTTTCAGACAATTGAAGACTGCCTGGCAGAGACGGGAGGAACGAATGCCACTGTGCATGCCTTCTGGTGTGACTCTGGCCCTTCTGATGGGGTGTTTGCCCACAACGACATCTGGAACATTGCCCGAACCAGTCAGGGTCACCGCGTCCGGGTGGCCAGGTGGGAAGCCCGGTGCCATAGGTGGCAAGTACGCGATAACCACCTGTGGGACAACGGGGGGTGGGGGCTGACGGCGAACGGCATTAACTTTGACGTCACGTTCGCGGGTAACCTGATCGAGCGGCCGGCGAGCGTGTGCGTGGTGCTGGGGGGTGGCGGCGCGAACAGCCCAGCGCGGCGGCGCACAGTGCAGGGCAACACCTGCGTCGCTCCAGGGCAGATGCCCTTCTGGAAGTCGCCAGGGGCCGAGGCGCAGTCTGAAGGGGACGTAATACTAGGAAACTCCTGGTAATAGACCGCTTACTAAGGGGGAATACCGATGACCATCGAATTTCGCCATGACTACCACTTTTATGGTCTATGGTTTCTGGACATTCCAGCCATGCAGCGTGACGTGCTGGCCGCGGTCTACACCGACGAGCTGGGGGAGCTGCGAGGTATATACCGCACGAGGGAGATTCAGGGCGACGATCCCTGGAACAACGCCGATGAGAAGCACTGGTTTACGCTCGGGTTCCCCACCGAGGAGACGGCCCCACAGGTTGTCAAGAAGATGCAGCAGTTGATGGGCATGCTGCAAGCCACCGTGGGGGGAGAGCTGTCATTCCTGGATTTACAGGGGAAGGATGGCACAGAAGCAGCCAGAGTCGTTATGCAGCAGCCCTGGGCACACGTCAAAGTCGAAGATGCCTAGAAAAAGGAGACACGTATGCAAACGTTGCAATGGGCTTTTACAGACAGAAAAGGATGGGGAGATGGCCCCTGGGACGCGGAAGTGTGCGACAAGATACAGTGGCAAGACCCCTTGACGGGCCTTCCCTGCCTGGCAAAGCGGGGGCCGGTGGGGAGCTGGTGTGGCTACATCGGGGTAACGCCTGGCCATCCGTTTTACGGCTGTGATTATGGCGACTGTCCGATTGGTTGTGGAGCAGAAAGGTGGGACTGCCAGCACATGCCCGAAGCGGTACTCAGCGTGCACGGAGGCATTACCTTTAGCGGCCCTTGCCAGGAAGACAGGGAACATGGTATTTGCCACACCCCCGACGCGGGAGAGCCCACAGAAGTGTGGTGGCTCGGATGGGATACGGCGCATGCAGGAGATTCGTGTCCTGCCATGCCTGGTATTCCTGGTGATGTCTACCGTACGCTTGCCTATGTGCAGGAGGAATGCGCCAGGCTGGCACGGCAGCTCTGCAATATAGGCGTCAAGCGGAATAGTTATTGACATCTAACTCTTATTGCGGTAAATTAGCGGTATGGAAACGAAACAAGCAACCAGCATACGACTCACAGCAGAAGCAAAGCGGCTCTTACGCTGGCTCGCACAGACACTTGGTATCAATCAAGGAGCAGTAATGGAGCTAGCCATTCGTGAGATGGCCGAACGGAAACATAGCCAACAAGAGGTGCTCCGTGACCGATCATGAGGTACTTGAGCGATTTCGACATGAGTGGGAAGTACTGCAACATATCCACACTGAGTACGAGCGGGCCTGGCGGAATCGGCAGGTTGCCCTTATCGCGCAGTACAAACAGCGTGGACTCTCCAACGTCGTTATTGGTGGCGCAATTGGCGTTTGGGGGCGCACAGTATGGGCCATGCTTAAGGAGGCGCAGGTGGCTATTCCAAAGGAGGTGAAGAACATCCCAGTTAACCAGAAAGCTGTGCTAGCCAACTTTTGTCAAGACTGGCAGGCACTAAAGGCGTCTAAAGACTCACAGGACATCGATTACGATGTTAATCAAGGGGAGTTGTTTCAGCGCTACTTGGACAGGGGGCTTACCCAGCGACAGATGGCGGAGGAGGTGAAGATTAGCCAGAGCCATATTAATGGCCTTCTTCGCTACCATCAATTTTTGATCGCCGCGGCGATCAAAAATTTGATGCCCGTGGGCATCAAAATCTCAGAGAGGAGGTTCCGCGAGTATTGGAGCCAGATTGCTGATGGTGGAGTCACGGGAACTCTGAGAGGGGAGAAGAACAAAGCGAAACTTGTAGCCTATGAACAGGAAGTTTTTGCGGCGATCGCGGCGATGATCACCGAAGGAAGGCAGCCCACCCTGCGTGTCAAACCAGACAAACCCGCTACAGTAGACGGGGTGCTAAAGGCTGGGGGTGGGAGCGAAGCGCGGACATTTCGAGTGCTCAAAAAGGAGGTGATTCGGACCTTTAATGCTCCGGGCGGGCTCAAAGACACCTGCCTGCGGTTAGAGAAGCTGTTACATGCTGATCGCGCCACATACACGCCCGACCTGATGGCTGAAACAGCCTTCGTCTTACGGCGTGAGATGGCCAAGATCACCAAACTCCTGGGCGTAAGTGATCTCGCCTGGGGACCATTACCTTCAACACCTGTCATGTCGATTACCCGCAAAGAGTCGGGACGCGTTGCACAGGTATAAGGACCACTATCATGGGTTTTCGACCGACAAAAGTAGAGAGTATTGTGGTACATACGCCACAAGAGGCAACTGAGCTGGCACTACGTATTAAGGCGTTTGGCCAGCTTAAGGGCGAGCGCCCCCTTGAAGCAAGTCACGTCGCGCACTTGAAAGAGAAGATTCTCGGGCATGAGGTGCTTCCCTTTCATTGGTCAGTTGGCTACGTGGCCGACACCGGCTTTACCAAGCGCGTCGATGGCCAGCATTCCAGTGAGGCGCTCCTAAGTCTTACTCCTGAAGAGTGGCAGAAGGTGGACTTCCCACTCTATGTAATCTGGACAGATTGTACCTGCGACAGCGTCGAAAGTCTGCCAGTTCTTTTTGAAAACTTCGATGAGCCGTGGAAGGTGCGGAAACCAAAGCACATTATGGGTGCGCACCTGGCGATTTACGAGCAACTCATTGACGTGAACCCGGATCTTGCTACCCGCATTACGTCCGGTATCCAGTGGTATCAGCAGGGTGTACAGGGCTTGCGGGGCCGCTCGGCACGGCGCTTCAGTGTTATTCACGATACGGAAATTCGCGAGGAGATTATTCACCCTTTTCTCGTGTGGTGTAACGCCTTTCTGCGACCAAAAAACCACCGGGACATGCTTACTCGGCCCGTTGTTGCAGCCATGTATCACACCACCCTGACGGGTGGAGACAGCGTAAAAACTTTCTGGAGGCATATTTCTCACGGAGAAGATGCGAACGCCCCTACAGTGGATAGCCCCACCGAGACCGTGGCGTTTAAGCTGTGGCGCTTTCTTGACAAGGTGGGTAGTCCGCAAAATGCTGAGTGGGCCTCCAGCGTGCTCCAGCACTTCTCTGGGCATACCAGGCCCCCGGAGAAGGACGTGTTTGCTACGTGCCTACGCGCCACCAAAGCGCACGTCGATGGGCGGAAGATTGGGGAGATTTTTACTCCTTCCAAGAAGCGCTCCGTTACTGAGCTGGTCGACGCTCTCTACCCACTAAAGGGTTAACAGCAGCGGGCGGCAGCTTCTCCTCTGAGGAGAAGCTGCCGCCTTAGAAAGCATTATGCAACCGCCACATCGCCACCGTACCTCTCAGGGCCGCTTCACGACGCGCTTTTTGTGCCTGGCCTGCACGCGTGTTATTACCCGCCTCCCTCTCCAACCTCGAAGGCCATGGAAGTGGCTGGGGTGCTGGTACCGCAGGAGTGTTGTGGAGAGAGCGGGAGAGCCAGTGAGGAGGGCTGTAGCACCTGTGAGGAGGGCTGCCTAAAGTGGACTTAGATGAACAAGACGACATCCTACGCACCCTGGTTCGTATTGCGGCGAACCAGGAGACGATCAACCAGGACATTCGCTTGATGCTGGCAAATCATGACACCATGCTCGCCAACCAGGCGCTCATGATCGAACGCCTAGACGCCACACTCACGGCGATTAAAGACATTCTCGGGCGGGATAACGGACGCTAGGAGAAAATTCAATGCATCATGCGACGGTAGAAATGCTTGCTGTGTTTGGGGCGCTCGCAGTGGGAGTGTATTTCTGCCTGCCCCACTGGTGTAAAGAGAGGCTCTGTACCATGCTGGTGTGGGGGGTCGTTGGGGTGTTTGCTGTGGGGATAGGCGTGGTGTGTATTGCCATGCTTGGCCCCTTCGCTATACCACTTCTTGGTGTGATGCTTTTCTTTTCCTTTACTCGCGGGTTATGGCGGGGTTAGCTTTGAAAATCCCCCTTTAGACTTTAGAAAGGAGAAGAAAAAGCTGTACTTCTAACTATGAAAGTTGTACACTTCTATCGTCGGGTCTGATGCCCTCTTTGGGTGTCCCCGACTCTGGTTGGGGCATCGACCAGTGTGGAGAGTCAGGCGTAAGCCCTCTTCGGAGGCTCCTGGTGTTTGATCCCAGAATCTCTGCCCTTCAGGACAGGGAGTATGTCAAGGCGAGGCTAAGGCTCCGCCGCTAACCCACCCAACACCCGTGCGGCAAAGCTCACAGACGAAGGAGCGTAGGACTTTTCCAGGCCCTCTCTCAGTACCCGCCGCCCCATGTCACTGTTGGCCCAGCGCTGCCAGCCGGCACTGGCTCCCACCTTTCCTAGCGCGGCTACTGCTCCCGTCACGCCCATCCAGGTGTGATATTTTGAGCCGGTGGTTACGCCATAGAGTATAGAACTGAGGCCCCCAACACCCACGGTAAATTCTGGGACGCGGCGGAAGAAAGGTGGGAGCACTACCTGCACGCCTTCTGGGGGCATTTTGGCGCGTAGGCGAGCGTCTTTGAGCCCTTCCTGGGCATCTGCCAGGGTAATTTCTTCACGAGCTGGAATCTTGCCCTCTCTTCTTGCCCAGGCCAGGTTGGACTCTGCTTCTTTGAGGCGACGGGCCGCGTCATTCGGCGTACGCCCAAGTCGCCTGGCCTCTGCCAGGTTCCTGCGTGCGAGGGCAAGCGCCTGCTCGGCACTCGCCTGGGCTGCCAGGTTGGTCCCGTAACTGTCTGCCATCTGCGTGAGCTGGTCTGCCACACCTGGGTAGTGGGTAAACATGGTGTCAAGCTGCGATGGCTTCCCTCCGTCGCGCAAGGTCATAGGCTTTAAGTCTTTAGCAATTTGGGCTGGAGTCTTCCCTTCTGCCTCCTTCAAAAACTGCGTGGCCCAGGCTTTGACGTTCTGATCAAACTGGTCAGGCGAGGCAATTGACTGGAAGTTGAGCGTGCGGCTGTGCTCACCTGGAGCAAAGACAAACTGCGGGACTTTCTCTGGAGCCATCTTCCCGAGAGTCTTACGCATCGTGGGAGCAAGTGCCGTGTCAAATGCAGACAGGCGCTGCATTTCGGTCACAAAGTTTGCCTTCTCTTGCGAAGAGAGGAGGATGTCGAGCTTCCCGGAGTTGAGAAGAGTCTGTGCATTCGCTACCAGCTTTGTGGGAGAGAACGTCCCATTCGGACTGACAGCGCGGTTGTAGAGGTCTGTCAAGGCATACGTCCGTATCGCGTTCCAGGTGTCCGGGTTGGCGTTCGCTTGCACGTTGCGTAGCTCTTCTGTACCTCTCCCGCCAAGAATGCCACTTAAGAAGCGCTCGTTTTCAATGGGGTTGTTATCAAGCAGTCGCCTGACAAGTGACTCGTTATAGAGCTGAATCCCCTTGATGTAGTATTTCTTTGCTTCTTGTAGCTCCGGAAGAATCTGCTGTCCCACATCGCTGGTAAAGAAGGTATGCAGGTCATCTTGGACGGCTTTGTAGAGCTGCCTGGCTCGCCCCTGGGTGAGCGTGCCAATGGCCTGCGCCCCTCCTCCGTAAGCAAGTTCGCCCAGGCCGCTCTCAATGCGCCTGGCAAGCCAGAATGGCACTGCACCTGACATACCTTCCGGACTCAGAAAAGCCGTAGCGACCCGTCGCTGTTCGGGCGTCAGGCGCGCCAGCACCTCTGGTGTCAGTACAGCTCGCATTTCGTCTTGAGACATGCGGGCTCCGGCACCTGCCGCTACACCTACTTCGCCCGCAGCTTCTTCGGCAAGGACCTGCTTAAGTGGCCCCAGGTCAGGCTCGCCTACGTGTGCGAGCGTTCCTGTGCCTTTAGGCGCACCCATGCCAGTCTGGGCACTCTCTTCAAGCATGCCCGCGGCGCGCCCACGCAGAGACGGAAGGTCGACAACGGGTTTATCTCCGGTAATTTGTTCCGTGGCATTAAACAGGCGGCTCTTGGTGTCTTTCCAAACAGCAAACTTGCGCGTAAAGTCGCCCACTGCCATGTCCGTGACTTCGAGCTTTTCCAGGCGTGGCCCGATTGTTTGGGTGAGATCCTGGTACCCTCTGGCTTGTGCAGCCCGCTCTGCGTCTGTTGCTTGCACCAGCGCTTGCTGTGCGGCTACTCCAGCTTCTGCCGTGGGCGCTTCTCCCACGGGGGCAAGCGTAGGTGCTAACGGGTCAAAAGTCTCGCCGGTTGCCTGCCTGGCTTGCGCCGCTCCCTGGCCGGCGAGGCTGGTCCCCTCTTCGGCTGTTTGCACGAGTTGGCGCTGCTGTCCTGCTGCTGCCTCGGCAAGTGACCTGGCCTGCGCCACTTCCTCTTCGCCGCCGCGTATGGTTGCCTGTCTGGCTTCCCGCACCTCCCTGGCTGGTCCCTGCGCCGCTCCTAACACTTCTTCTGCCGTGCGTACATCTTGCTCTAAGACCGTGCTGCGCCCCAGGCGCTGTGCCAGGCGTGCTGCGCCAGCACGCGACGCCACCGCTGTAAGTGGTGCCACAGCCTTGGCAGTCGGTTCCATCCAGGTTTCTGGGGCGAGCTGGTGCGCTGCCTCCCCCGCCACGCCAGAAATTGTGCCAAGCGTTACCGCAGCTTTGGGGCTACCGGGGGTCACCCACTGCGCGATCTTCTGGATCGTTTCCTCCGCCATGCCGGCCTTGCGCATCAGGTTCGTGACGCCAGCCGGGCCAATAAAGCTGCCAATCGTGCCCAGAATGCGCTGCGCGGCGTCTGGAGGGAGTTGCTGCTTGCCTGCCACCGTATCGAGGCGTTTTATCAGGCTTTCCACATCAGCACTGCCTATAGGAATCTGCAATCCGGTGGCCGGTCCTGCCTCAGGAGCGATGCCACTCCACCTCCCAAATCCCCTGGTAGCAGCGTCTCCTAGCCAGGAGACCAGATTCACCAGGTCTCCAGGCGTCCCGAGTGTACTACTCACCATGCTGCGCGCCAGGGTATCCACACTGCGGGTGATAAGGGACTCGGCGGGGTTGGTTGTGCCGCTTGCAGAACTGAGGAGTCCCAGGCTCGGCTGGTCCGCATCAGGAGTTTGGTTGTTGCGGTTCATCCAGTCCCAGGTACGCTGCAGGACGCCAGGCTCTGCCTCCGAGGTAGCACCAAACTGCAGTTGACTTACGTCTGCCCCTGCCGTTCCTGGTGGTGTAGCAGGGCGTTTACCAGGCGCAGGTCCAAAGAGTTTGGTGGCGAGATCGTCATCGCCTGTTGCTTGAGCGGTTACCATGCTTCCCATGCGCGGACGTTCTTCTGCCTCTGCGCCAAGCTGCCTGGCAAGTATCACGTTCTTGTTATAGTGCCGGCGCACCTCGCTCTGATACTGTTTGGCGGTTTCTGGGCGTGTGGCACCGCCGTAGGCTGCCAGGGCTTTATCGTAGTTGCCATCGTACTTATCAAGAAGCTCCTTAAAATACCTGAGCCCCTCCCCTGCGGCATAATCCGGGTCGTCTACCAGCTGTACTGGGTCAAGCCCTCTTGCTTCAGCCGTTGCGGGCATAAACTGCGCCAGGCTAAAGGCGCCACTCTGCTGGTTTTTGGCCTTAGGATTAAAGCCGGATTCTTGCTCGAACAAGGACAGGGCGAGTGCTGGGTCAACGCCCATCTCCCGTGCCCGCCTGACAATAGTTGCCTGTACGTGCACTGGGTCCGGGCCAAAGAGCGCTGTTGCTAAGTCCTGTTCGGCCATGCTACTTTTTCTCCAGCGTGAAGCCCTGTGTCTTTAAGGCTTTGAGCACTTCAGCTCGCGACTTGCCCCGCGATTTCATAACGTCTTGCACCTGCGCTTCGGTAACTGTTTGGGGTGCAGCCTTCGGTGTATCGCTGCGCTCTCCCAAGCCTGGCCCAGGGCGCTCAAACGGGTCAGTTTCCTTGATGTTCAGCTGGTTGCGGGCTGCCTGGCGGAAGGACATGGTCACGTCCCGAGCGATCTTGATGCGCGGTAAGATGTCCTGGGCGGTGCCGTACTTGCCGCCGTACATTGCCTGGGCTGCTTTAAAGTCATTATCGGAAATACGCGAGTCGCCGTTGTTGTTAATAATTGCCTGCCGAAAATACAGCGCAGTCAAGAGGTAATCGAGCTTGGAAGCATCGGCGTTCTTTAAGCCCGCCATTTCATCCGCCACTAAGCGATCCTGGGCAGTTTTGGGCTGTACTGTGTTCAGAATGTTATTGGCCAGGTTGGTCACCGCCACTTGTGTTCTACCGGAGAAACCCGCCGCCGTAGGGTTTTCCCGGAGAATCAGCTCTACCTCATCGTACATTTTGAGCGCCTGAGTGGTGGCAGTCATAGTGAGCGTCGCTGCGGCTATAACCGTATTGGGGATTCTACCGGCGAAGCCTTCAGTGGCTTCGCCGGTAGACAGCGTCACAATATTGCCGTCGGGGCCAAATTCAATGGCAAAGCCGTCTCGGGGCTTGGCGTACTTGAGCGTCTCTTTGGCGTCTGCTTGCTCTTCAGGCGTGCCATGCGCCGCCTTCATGGCCAGATCGACTAGTGTTGGGTGGTGGGTAATAGCGTCTTTGGCTTCGAGGGCTTTTGTGGGGTCGTTGTTAAAGTACTTGAGCAGCGCGTGGTCAATGGTCTTGGGCACCTTGTCTTCTGCCTGCTTTTGCAAAATGGGTGCTGCCTCTTTGCGAGGCAGCATCATGGGCTTCCCGCCCACCATGACTTCTACAGGAGTATCCAGGGGCAGTTTGAGTTCGGCTTGCGAGATGGCGTGCTCGCTCCTGGCACCGTGAATTTCCTGGATCACCTGGCGCTGCAGGGCCTGGTCTTCTGGCGTTTGTGGAACAAAGCTCCTGGCAGCCTCAACGGCTTTTTGCTTGCGATCAAAGAGGCGCTGCGTTTTGAGAGCACGATCCTTCGTCAGTGTTTCACGGTATTTGGCAAAGGCCAGGCGGTTTTCCGGGGTGTCAGGCATTCTGGAGAGGATGGTCGCGGTAATTGGGTCGCTATCGAAGTCTTCAACTCCCGGTGCTGTTCCGCCACCTGGAGTTGGAGGGGATGTGGCAGGTGTTGCCGCTCCGGGCATTGCCGGTGCCACGCCAGCTCCACCGCCCAGGAGGCTCTCTCCCAGGGTCGGAATCTTTTTGAGCCCTATGGCTCCGCCACCAAACGGTAGCACCGGGAAGCCCCCCTGTGCAGCGTAAGGGCTGCCACCAGCCAGACGCTGCCACAGACTCGGGCTCACCTGGGCTTCTCCCTCGCCCATAGGAGCCAGCTCGTAGCGCCCGCTCTGCTGGCCCATCTGGAGGAGCTTCATGTTAGCATCCTCCTTGCGTTGATTTATACGCTCCAAAGCGATCGATAGTCCTGCAAGTCCTCCAAGTAAACCCATGGGAACGCCGGAAGCCATAATAGCCACCTTGTACTTTTATTACCGAGACTGTATGATGGGCGGGAAAGACCACGCTGGAGCGCGTGGTCTTCCCTACACAACTCCGCTAAACAGGAGCGTGAGCTATGTCCGACGAGCTTAACAAAAACCTTGTGCCCTTTACCAGCCTTCAAGCCGTAGATGACATCACCTTCCGTCAAATTCATGAGCGGTTGGGTATTCCTGCCAGGTACGATCGGTGGCTTGAGCATTTTCTCAAACGACTCGAAGATCGTGGCCTAAAGCTCGGAAGTCACTATTGGCAAGTTCGGTTCCCCGTTTCGGGGAACCCAAATGAACAAATAGACTACTATACGACCAGAGATACAGCGCTAGTTGTTGCCGGAATGGAGAAGTCTCCCCGACAAATCGAATTTATCAATGCGCTGCTTGAAAGCGCGACACAACCGAAGTATCCTACCTTACCCCCTCAGTTAACCAAACTTATCCAGGTTGTCGAAAGTCTTCCCATGGTCATGGCCACAGTAGAAGTAGCTGCCGATGAATGTTACGAGTCTCGCCAGGATTTACGTGTCCTACAAGACTGGCTGGAACCCTACCTTGAAGACATGACTGCGAGCCTGCGTTCCCTGGCAGCCAGATCATCGAGAGGGGTACGGCGTATCCCCGCGCCCCTCAAAGGGCGAGAGAAACTCGAGCCTATCGACAACTCTCCCTATCAGCGCCGTATTGGGCGAGATTAGCCCGCTTCTGCTGCTTCTATGCGCGCCAGGAACTGCCGCTGCGTTTGTTTGAGCGCATCAAACACGGGCTCTACCTGCGGCCACCACCGAGTATACTCGCGTGGGTAGTGTTTGCGCAGAAGCGCCCAGTGCTCAGGCTGCCACGAGCACCAAACGCAGTCGGGGTACTCCCATTGGTCACCTAATTCTCTTTTGTATCGGTAATGTGGCGGTAAGGGAATACCTACCTGGTCGATAAACTGGTAAATTTCGTTACTCGACCACGTATGCAGTGGGTTAAAGCGCCGCCACTGCGGGTAGCTTGACGCCATACCCATGCGCTCAAAGGCTGGCCCATCACTGGCGCGGCTGCCAGTGAGCACGGCGTCAGCCTTGAGTGCCGCCGCCGCAACCCCCAGGGGGGCAATCTGGCGCTTCACAGTACAATGCCACCATGAGGATAATTTTAGTGCTCCCTCCTGATAGGGAGACGGCGGCTGGATGGTGCCATCCAGGTCTGCAGGCACTACGGCTACCGGCCAGCCAAAGGTTTCTACGTACTGCTGCTGGCTAAAAAATGGCGCACAATACACACTGCGCAAAAAGCCCCACTGATTCATCAGGACTTCCAAATTCTCGGTCACGCCTGGCCAGCCTGCATCGACTTTGTTATGTAACACTATAACTTTATGTCTCCAAGGTCTCAGCATGTGTAGCAGCGCCAGCGAGTCTTTTCCCCCACTGCAAAGAAGAACAGGGCGCTCATAGATGCTGAAAATTTCAGTGCATGTGGCTTCTACTTCTTTTACCCTTTGTTCCAGACACAGCATACCGGCTCCACCTCTTGCAGCACCACGTTTACTCCTGGCACGTCTGCTACTAGCGGACTGAGAACGGGAGACGCAACGACTTCGATGTGCTGCTCCTTGAAGCCGTAGCCGGCTGCCAGCTGGCGCAGGCGCTCCATGGTATAGGTCTTGTAGCCCAGAGTGACTAAGAAGAGGTCGGCTGCCTCATCTTTCGCTACGAGATCGTACACCACGAGCTGCCCCCCTACGGTGAGTACCTGCTTCGCTTCAAAGAACAGCTGCGCTGCTAAGAAGTATCCCAGGGCATAGGAAACGAGCACCACATCCACGCTCTCTGCGCGCAAGGGGAGCCACTGGCCATCGGCAGCCACACGCCCCGTATCTGTGGGGCAGGCCCGCAGGTGCCAGAGGTTGCCGTCGAGAAGGATAAAGGTCAGGTCAATGCGTTCTTGCTGTAAGAGGCGTGTAAGCCTCCCCGTCCCACACCCCACATCGGCTATGAGCGCGCCTTCCGGTGGGTTAAAGCGCTCCAGGAGGGCCTGAGCATGCGCTTCTTCGCTGTTGGCAAGCAAGTACATATGCAACAAGCCTGTATACTCGGGGAGCACGGCGGCTTGCAGGCCGTCTTTATAGGGCGTGTACTGCCTGGCCACTTGCAGGTCGCAGAGTTCCCGCGCTAGACCGAGCCGCCACAGACGTTCTCTGGGGCTTAACATGTCACTGCTCCCGTAGGTAGGGCGGGGTCTAAGCGGCGAGGCACGCCAGGCGTGTTTGACAGCCCGGCGCACGCTCCAGGCATGTATGAGCGCCTGGGGGGTAGAAAACCTGGCCACGACTCATGCAACAATGAGGGCGGCAGCCGCTGTGGCAATAGCGGCTGCCGCTGCGGCAGCCTGTGCTCCCGTGGCGAATTCATCGACGCCCGTGCTTGCCGTGCTCGACGTCTTGGGACTCACCATATTGGCATACCTGGGATCGAGGAACGACGAGACGCTGGCATTTATTTCACGCGCCTGTTTGCCTTGCTGCATGCCAATTTTTTGCTGCCCGCCCTGCAAGAGCTGAATCATTGGCCCAAAATCGGTCACCCCCATCTGCGGCGCGGCTTGTCTGGCAGACGCCTCGGCAGGAGCAAAGATGCCAGGAGCGGGCTGTTGCATCTGCATAAAGTTGGGCTGCCCGGTTGCCTGCTGGGCGAACTTGAAAAGCTGCTGCTGCTGCACCGGATTGAGGAGGCCAAATTGCTCCATGACTTCGGCCTGGAGAATTTGTAGGGCTTCGGGGCCAAAGGTAATTTTTTGTTCCGTGGTTGTTTCTGGGCCGCTCATGGAGTAATCCTATCCTGCGTAATCGAAGGCAAAAGTATTTGCCGGGGTGTAGGGAGATGCCTGCATCCCAAAACCTTGCTGGTAGGGTGTTGATGGCGCAGCAAACGTGCCGTAATTAAGCGTGGGTGGAGCAGCATACGCCGTATTAGTTAGCTGTCCAAAGTTTTGCTGCCATTGCTGGTTTTGGAGTGCCGGGCTTATATTTTGTGACGGGGGAGGCTGCTTGAGGATGCGCTCTAATTGCTGCGAAATGGTGCTAATCCCTGTTGCCGCCGTCGCAAAGTCAAAAGGGCTGCTAGAAATCTTCTCTGTCCCGGCTGGAATCTGTACTGATGTAAGGGGCCTGATGTTCGCTGCCAGGCCAAACAGCCCCTTCTGGCCCTGTAAGACGCCTTGCCCATAGAGATCCTGATAGGCTCTGGCACCCTGCCCGAGGAGCGCTCCCTGGGCTCTTTGGCGCTGCCCACCCATGGCTCTCCCCCCCTGGCGTGCTACCGTCTGGGAGGCTTGCTGGAGCTGGGCCTGAATCTGGTTAATTTGCTCGTTAAAGCTCTGCAAGATTTCTTGCGGCGCACCTTGCGCCAGGCGGGCATTTTGCAGGAACGACTCTTCAATGGCTGCTCTGCGGCTGGGGACAAGGCCCAGAGCCAGCTGGCGCAAAATCGTTTGCGCCGCTTCGGAGCCCTGGATGGTCGTCGGGCCCCCTCCAGCCTGCAGAATTTGGGCGAGCTGCCCGGCGTCCGAGATGCCAGCGGTCCCCACCGTGTCGGGCACAAAGGCCAGCATACCGCTCTCATCGAGTTGCAGAGTGCCGCGCTGCCCGTTCGGTCCCTGCACCACCGTCCCTACCAGGGAGTTGGGATTTGCCGGCGTTTCATAGAGTTGCTCGCCTTGCGGATCAAGCCCTAATGGTTCAGCCACCTTGCTGCTCCCATACATAAAAAATTGCGTCGACTCCTGGTGTCTCCGGAGCGCCCAGCCCTGGCACCTGCCCACAGCGCCTGAAACCGCAGGAACGCGCCAGGCGCTGCGCCGGCTTGTTGTCAGCTCTGACGCCGGTCCAGAAGCGCTCAAAACCCTGCCTGGCAAAGAAGTCGACCGCCGTCTGGCACAAGTGCATACCATGTGTGCCACGGAAAGCGGGGAGAACGTAGGCGAATACCCAGGCAGCCACTGGACTCCCACCGCTGGAGAAGGCCGGCTCACACAAGGCAAAGAGGGCTGCCAGGTGTTCGTCCACTCTGCCAGTAAAGAGCAGCATGGAATGGCCCCACTGCCCCACCAGGTCACTCAGGGACGCGGGGAAGCGGTAGAGCTGGTGGCGCTCGCTCTGGAGTTGCTCCCACAGCTGGGAGAGTTCCGTCGGCGTTGGTCTGGAGATGGTGTAGAGACGCTCGCTTGGCTTGGAAAAATCTATGCTTTGGGCTTGACGCTCTTTCTTCGTGGGGACCAACTCTTGTAACATAACTCGCTCTACCCGTGGGGGAATACGCCTGTTTTTTGGCTTGCTAACTCGCTCTTGCTGCCTGGGAAGGCTCCAGTTGCTTGTGCTCGCTCTGTCTGTTTGGAGAAACGTTGGCTACCTGACTCGCTCTCTTCTTTTGGTAATACACAGGAGTACGGGCTCGCTCTCCTGCTATGGAGATACACAGTAGTCAGCGCTTACGCCGCAAACGTCACCGTCTGTGGAAAAACACCATCCGGGTGGCTTGCTCGCTGTGCATGACTCGCTCTCCCACCTGGGAAATACACCGGGATCATGGCTCGCTCTATCCGTTGGGAGAAACACTCAAGACCTAACTCGCTCTCTTCTTTTGGAAATACGCAGCAATACTGGCTCGCTCTCTTCTTGTGTGTATATTCAGCCGTAAGGGCTATGCTGCAAACGTCAGCGCTTGTGGCTGAAAGCCGGTGACGCTGCCCAGCGGCTTAAAAAACGCCGCTGCCTGCCAGACCTCGAACTGGCTGCTGCTCTCTAAAATAATCCGCCAGGTGTGCCCCTTTAAGGAAGAAGGAACATAGTGCCTGACGAGGCGCTGCTGGCTTGATGCCAGAATCAGCCGTGTGTCGCGGAGCGTGCCGCCAGTATACACACTCACGGTCACATTCGCACTCGGCGCGTAGAGTTCGAACTCTAAGAGCTTCAGTTGCATCACGACCGGAAAGTTGAGGATGTCACTATCAAGGTACGTTGCTGGCTCCGGCGCCAGGGCAAAGGTGCAGGAATACCGGGCGAGGAGTAGCGCCCCACTGCCTGAAACGTCTAAGGCAAAATCGGTCCAGCGTGCCTGCGGGTCGGCCGCGGTAAAATGGGTGGGAGTGCCCACAGCAGTGGCTGAAAAGGTCCCCAGCGTCTCGTTACTCCCAGCACGGTTATAGTAGACCCTGACGGTGTGCCCAGCACCGGAGCCTTCGAGGGACACCGTCGCCAGCTTTTTGCGGCGCTGTGGCGCTTCCAGGTCTACTGAGGCGCTGCGGTACTGCACCGTAATAGCCGTTCCCGCGTCGGTCGACACCGAGTAATCCTCGATCTTATACACATTGCCATTGGCGGCACCGGCGAGGAGCTGGTTATCCTCGGTATCCAGGTACAAGGAGCGCAAGGTCGTCAGGGCACTGGAGCCAAAAAATGCCTCGGTTAGCTCCCCCTGCGGCCCACGCTTTAATGTCAGAGAAGCGTTCAGGGTGGAAGAGCCCGAAGCAGCATAGAGCAAATGTAAGGCGTCTCCGTGCGGATCGGGATGGAATTGCAAGACACTCAGCGCCCGAGCACTGGTAGTGGTAGACATTGGGGCAAAAGCGCCATCGACTGTCAGGCCCCCAAAAAAAGGATCGATTGTGCTGGTAAGCTTTTGCTGCTGCCCGCCCCGCTGCACGTAAATGCCGTCGTTTGCCAGGAAGTAGAGCGCGCCGGCTCCCTGGGTGACTCCGAAGCGGCTCACCCACTCCCTCGAGTTGGGCACGGGAACAGGCAAGAATGTCTCCGGTCCAGAGCCAATGAGCTGGTAGCTCTGTGACTCGGTGCCCACTGCCACTTCCGTGTCCGTGGCTATGCCTCCCACGGCTTTCTGGGAGCCGTCGCCTATGAGGGCAAACTGCTCATAGGGCCAGTTATCAAAGCGGCATTCTAAGTCTTCATAGGGCTTGGAGAAATACAGCCGGATGCCGTCGACAAGCATAAAGTAGTGGCCCTGGGCGTCCGGTCCAAAAATGATGCGGCTGGTGCCCGTCGGTGGCACATCATTATCGGTTTCTAACACTTTGGGGTTGAGCACCAGTGTGGCATCAGCAATCGAGTCGGTATAGGACGTGGTGGTGTCGACGAAGTTGGCCACATGCTGCGGGTTTTCAAACGCCCCGCCCCGTCTCCACAGCATCATCTGGTCAATCTGCGTGTCTCCTGGGTGGTTGGCGCCTCCCTGAGCCACGTTACTCAAGGTGACGGTGACACGTTGCCGATCGACCAGGAGCTTCGTAGTGAAGAGCACCACGCGGTCTGCGTCTTTGGGGGGGTTCCCCCTTCCGCCAGTGCTGGAGTTGCGGTAGCACACGGTGTATTCCATGTCCCCTTCAATCCCACACCCCCCTCGGAGTTTCAGGTCATCGACGTAGATCGTCGCCGTCCCCAGGGCATTCGTTAAGAATGAAATGCGGTAGCCCTCGACGTCGCCCCAGTCGTCTGCAGAGGAGCCAAAGCGCTGAAACTCGGACTTGCGGACCTGGATTTTACTCCACTGATCCCTTCCCAGGTTAAACCTGGAAACTATAGGGATTCTGGCGGAATAGTAATTGGCGGCAAAACTTGTCCCATCAAGATCAAAGTCGAGCTGCATATATTCGAGTCGCTCGGGACGGTCCACACGCACCCACAGATGGATGTAATCGTCAGCCTTGACGGTTGCGTCCCCGCCGCTGAGAGTGTCAAGATCCAGGGTGGAGCCATGTGAGCGGGTGATTGAGCCCAGGGTAGAAGCGGCAATAGTGAAGAGAACAGACCCGGCCCCCTCCTGCAGAATCGTGGCCTCATCCGTAGGCCCAGATGCTAAACCTACACCAGTCCACTGCGCTGCACTATTCATCAAGTTAATGGTGGTACTTAAATCACTTGCGAGCGCCGTAGCACTTGGAGCCGCCGTGGGTGGCGCGATACCTAGGGTAAGCGTTGAGGCCCCGTTGTCTTTGGACGCAATTGTGCCGTTGACCAGCAATGCCCATTGCGCGTCTCCCACCCCATCGGTGGCGTTGGCGGCAGAAACCACCTGGGTGCCTGGGGTGGCAATAGCACTGGGCGTGGCCCAGGCGTCGGTCAGACGGTAGAGGGTTGAGGCAGACTGGTAGAAGCTATAATCTACTGACGAGCCATAGAGCTTCCACACGAAGGGGAGGGCAGCGGCTGCGGCAGCGCCAGTTAGCACACTCATACCGGGGCGATGCGTGACTCTTGCCAAAGTACTATCAGTCCTGACGTTTAATCCATATCTCATCGCATCTGGCGGCACATCATCAGGTAAACCTGCAAGCACTGAGCCGCGAGTAAATCTGTTAAAACTAGCCGACTGAAAAGGCATATAAACGCCCTTGTGTAACAACAATGAATGTTGTATAGTAGTGTAGTCGGGTGGAGGTCGCTCCTCCTCAAATGTCAGAGCCTACACTCTGACGGCCCGGCTAACCTCAACTCCTTTGTAGGAAGGTGCACTATGACGCTCCCCATTGAAGAACTCTGGAAAGACATTCCTGGTTACGAAGGGTATTACCGGGTTTCTAATCGAGGTCGCGTAGAAGCCGTTACCCGTCTCATTGTCGATAAATACGGCAAATCCCGTATATTACGTGGGCGCTTTCTAAACGGGGCACCAAGAGACGGGGTGTATAACCATGTCTGCCTCTCCAAACACGGACAAAAGCAATTTATTGGTGTTCATCGTCTCGTCCTTATGGCTTTTGTACGTCTACCCCGAGGTAATGAAGAAGGTCATCATTTTGACGGCAACCCAGCAAATAACGATGTCCACAACTTACGCTGGGGTACTTATCAAGACAACGCCAACGACCGATCACGGCATGGCAGAACAGCTCAAGGAGAACGCAACGGCACGGCAAAACTCACAGCTACGAAAATTCAGGAAATACGTAGTGACCCAAGATCGCAAAATGATCTTGCCCGCGCTTATGGTGTTTCTCAGACGACTATCAGTCGCATTCTCTTGCGAACAAGAGGAGGATGGAAACACGTCTCCAGCCATTCCAGCCCTTGATGTCCGACCTGCTCTAGCTCTCCCTATACTAGCGCATAGCACACCCAGCACTCATAGAGCGATTTCCCATTGGCTGCGGTCCACACCACCCCATCTGCGGCGTACAGGTCGATGGTGGTCGAGCCGGCGTTGAGCTTCATAAGCACCCGTGTGCTGGCCCCATTATCTTGCCCCAGCACATAGTGGTGGCTAATGCGTGTCGGCTGGATGGCAGCGGGCAGGCCCGTAATCGTAAACGTGGTGGCGTTCGAGGTGCCAGTCAGCACGTCGAACCACAGCCAGACCATAATTCCCAATTTCACATACCTGGCCGTGCTGCTCACTCCCGCCGTAAACCCCGTGCCCGTGGCCGTGAAGGTGCTGGAGACATAGTCCGAATGGTACGCCGTGGTAATTTGCCCAAAGCCGAGCGTCCCTCCACTTCTGCGCAGTACATCTGTATCGGCGCTCGCTGCAATATCCGCTACATTTCCCGTCGATCCGGCTGAGCGGCCAATAACCGTTGTGGCAGCCCCCTGGCGTAATTTGGCATCGCTCACCGCGTTGTTGGCGAGACCTGCAGTGGCGAGAGTGCCAAAAGCC
>ERZ1292644.288-Hain-H14-01um-R2-288-length-37633-cov-8_pt2 | contig 28853 bp, 46 predicted proteins | sample MGYA00564402_ERZ1292644 | MGnify/ENA primary metagenome ERZ1292644 (study PRJEB36523, sample SAMEA6512644) | groundwater metagenome | collected 2019-01-09 | study: AquaDiva: Metagenomics assemblies of 32 groundwater samples
AAAAAGATGGCAATGAAGAAGGAAATTCCCGCCAACTCTGGCCGGAACGTCCGCTACCGCAGGTATTCAAACCTCGCGACCGCTACCGTACCGCTTCCTGACAGTGGGCTAACGCCTCCTGGACAGGTTCTGAGTTCGGTTGACATAGACGCTCAGTTGGACTGGTATGGCACATACGTGACCATAACAGACCAAGTGATGGCCATAAACGAGGACCCAGTCCTAAATCAGACAGTATCTCTTTTGGCTCAGTCCATGAGGGAAACTGAAGATGAACTGGCTCGGAATATGTTAGCAGCCACAGCAGCACAAGTCAATTGTGTTGATGGAACCAACGGTAGAGAAAAGGGGTTTTGCCGTTGTAAAATCTTCTCTGATAGCTTGGAACTCCTCGCTGCGTAAGCAGACGGACAACAAGGGGCAAGGTTATGAAATATAGTGAATGGAAAAAGAGTTACGATGAGAAGTATCCAGAAAGAGTATTTCTAGAGATGACTTGCGAAGAACTCTTATCCATGGAATTTGATGATCAGCCTGAACGTAGCAAGCGAGAAGACGCCCGAGAGGGCGATGCGGTGCTCTGAACATCATGGAGACATGATGAGGCCAGCTGAGAAGATTTGGCCCGCCAACTATCCGGGAATCCCGGAATGTTGGTCAACAAGTAACAGAATGGATACCCCAACTGAGCTGACCCGCAGCGATATTGACACAGTCGTACAAACGCTGTTGTCAAACGATGCGATGATGATCAGTGATAACATACCTGGAACCTTGAAGTTCGGTACAGCGCCGATCCGCGAGGCATTCTGGGGCATGATGCATACAGGCATCCTGGATGACCTTGAGGCTGTAACTGGGTTTATTTCCCAGGCACAGTACCCAAGTAACATGAACGTACTGGATGCTGAGTGGGGCTCTGCCGGAAACGTCAGATTCCTATACAGCTCCCGTGGTTCTACCACAGCTAACGCATCGATGAACGGTAACTTGGTCTACAACGTATTCGTTGCAGGTGCTGAGTCTTACGCATGTGTTGACCTTACAGCGGCTTCAGCACAGTTCATCTATACACCACCAGGCGGTCCTACCGACCCTCTGCGCAGACTCCAACTTGGAGCGTACAAGATGGCACAGGTGCCAAGGATCCTTAACGACGCGTGGTTATTTAACCTTCGCGCCACACATTCTTAATAGGAGGTGCCATATGTCTTTACCAGGATCTAATCGCATTTCTGGGCAATTTACGTCGGCTGGCGTACCCACAAGGCTTAATTTGGGTTTTGTACCAACCTATTTTGCTATGCGCAACCTAACTGCGTTTGACTCAACCGCTGCTACCGGTGTTACCAAGCATGCTTGGTGGTATCGTGGCATGGCGGCAGCGTCAGCGTTGACTATTCGCAACACAAACTCGGCGGCGACGGATCAATCCGATGCTATTACCACGAACGGATTCACGACCTATTCGGGCGTTGAAGAAGTTCTCGGTGCGGCTTTGGCCACTTCCGGCACAGATGTCAGTCGAGCTAACCCTGCGCAATTTACTGTAACAGCGCACGGACTTCAAACGGGTGATGTCGTCCGTGTCTATGGGACAACGGCTATGCTTCAGATTTCAGGCGTAGACTATCGCGTAACCAGGACGGGAGCGAACGACTTTACTATTGCAGTAGATTCCAGCGGATTTGCAGCTGATGCAACGGCTGGAACGGTGCGTCAGGTGATTGTGCCCAGGGCATTTGAACCTCAGCTGCAAAACATCACAGCAATCACTAGAGCCAACCCAACAGTCATTACGACTGCCAGGGCGCATGGATTCCTTGCGGATGAAATCATCCGCGTTCGAGTCCCTGCTGGATGGGGCATGACGGAAATCAACGGTGTTCAAGCGAACATCCGTTCGGTTACCGCCACAACCATCACATTGGACTATGATAACTCCAACACCGGCAACTTTACGGCCTTTGCATATCCAACAAGCGCTGCTTATGCAGTAGGACTTGGGTTGCCAACCGTATCGCCTGTCGGCGAAGAAGCCACTATTTTGAGCGCTTCGATGGATAACGCTTCTTTTGCAGGTATCTATCTAGGTTCTTCGGTTGTGGGAGCTGATGATGATGTTTGGTACTTTGAAGCTGGCTATGATCCAGTGCAACTCACTATAACAGAATAGGTTATATCGGAGTAGCAGAAAACGAATTGGTTACGCTATCCTCTGGGAAACTGGAGGATAGCAACTATGAAAAAATGCACGAAATGCAAAGTTGAAAAACCGTTTGATGAGTATCACAAAGCCAAGAGCAAAAAAGATGGATACATGCCCTCGTGCAAAGCATGCAGGAAAATCATAGGGGCCATCAGACACTCGGCGAATCGAGAGAAACATAGTGAAAGAACTAAAAAATACTATGCTCAGAATAAAGATGCGATAGATGAAAAACACCGTCAATGGTATTGGAAAAATAGAGACGAGGTGCTTGTAAAAAGACGCGAAAAATTATCGACTCTTGATGCAAAAACAAAGAATAAAGAAAGGTGGGTGGAGTGGAATGAAAAGAACAAAGACGCTATCAGGGAATATCGAAGAGAGTACCATAAAAACTGGCGGAAACAAAACCCTGGCAGACAAAAAATATATTGGATGGTATGTGCAGCTCTTAAAGAAGGTAAAATCGTAAAGCCATTAATGTGCCAGCTTTGCGGTAAAACATCAAAGTTGCAGGGGCATCATGCGGATTATGCGAAACCTTTGGAAGTAATCTGGGTATGCATAAAGTGTCACCATAAAATCCACAAGGGGTAAAAAAGATGAATCACGTAGTGAGTAAACAAAAATTGTGCTAACCTACTGGAAGCAGTGGGTTAGCACATATTCAACTTAGGAGAGCCATGAAACAGTTAGCAAAAACAGCATCCGAAGCAGTCTACACAGGACAGACAAGTCACAAGGTCAATCCTGATAGCATCGAGGCTATGAAGCCTGAAGATGACAAGATGGTCACTGGGATCTTCAAGAATCTGGAGCAGCCTGGACATGGTGGCTACGTAGCTAGCAGGATCATAAAGGGGCCTATCTTCAGTAAGCACTTCTTCGATGGCGAGATTGCTACTATTCCTTTGTCTGTTGCTCGTCAGATCAATACACGCACTAGCTACCAGAAACATGCACATGAGCTAGATGAAAAGGGGCTGTCTATCAAGACACCAGGAAAGGCAATTCAACGCTACCAATTCAGCTCTAGAGAGTTCTTCTAACCATGACTACGTTAGCCCGCATACGCACGACGGTAAGGAACATCACAGGGAGGAAGTCTACTGATCAGCTATCCGATGCTGATCTAGACAACTTCATCAACGACTTCTACCTGTATGACTTCCCAGAGCGACTGAAGACTCTACAGCTTGAACAGTTCATCACGTTCACTACAGAGCCTAACGTCGACCTCTACACGTCTGCTACATATGGGACTAACGTCTTCTTCTTCAAGCCACCGGTGTATGTAGCTGGATATCAAGCAAAGTTCTATCAATCTCCAGAACAGTTCTTCGGAGTGTGGCCAGATACCAGGTTCATCCAGCAGATAGACACTGGGGATGCTGGGATGCTTTATACTGGCACTCTATCTAACCGTCCGGCGTTGCGTAATACGGTACTCATTACCGCTAACGACTCCTTTGGGAATGCTCTATCGGCTAGAGACAACGGCAGCGGTGGATTCACCGGAGATGTAACCGCTGGAACTATCAACTATCAGACAGGAGCAGTATCTGTTACATTTACTGCTATTGTGCCCACCGGGACTGCGGTATACGCCCAGTACTACCCTTACGTAGCTAGCAGACCCACAGATGTCCTCTTCTTCGATCAGCAGTTCAGACTAAGGCCAGTACCAGACAGAGCCTATGAATTGCGTATCGTAGGACTTGTGCAGCCTACAGCTTTAGCTGCTACGACAGACTCACCAGAGTTCCTGGAATGGTGGCAACTTATTGCATACGCCGCGGCGCTCAAGATCTTCGTTGAGCAGAGCGATCATGAGGAGTATGGAAGGCTCTATCCCATAGCTAGAGAACAGATGTTGCTAGCCCAGCGTAGGGCCTTGAAGCAGATGTCGAGCAATAGGGTGGCTACACCGTATTCTGGGGATCAAGGCGTTAGAAGCAACTGGCCTCCATACCAAACCTTTTGAGGCTCAATGGCTTACACTCCTAACCTGATAGCTCCATTTCGCAGCTCGCTAGTGAAATATTACAAGCCATTCCTGATAGGCAACGACGCGTTTGAAGAGATTGAGAATGCCTATACTTACCGAGGAGTAGTGCGCAAACGGGAGGGAGCGGACCTGTTGGCCTTCATGGGGAGTCATGCCAATAACCTCAACGTTACAGTCAACGTTACGGCTATCACACAAGCAAATCCAGCGGCTGTTACATGCGCAGCGGCACACAGTCTAGTTTCTGGTGATATCGTCACTTTCGTTAACGTGGGCGGAATGACGCAAATAAACGGCCTGACTTCAGTCATAACAGTTACAGGGGCTACAACTTTTACTTGCACAGACATCAACTCTACAACCTACACCGCATATACAGCAGGAGCTTCGGTAGCCCTGCCCGTGCAAGGGCTAAAAGATCATCTGATCACTACCTCACTAGATGAAGACCTGATTGCCTTCTCAAGGTATAAAGCCTATCGGTTCAACGTATCTACAGAAGTCTTTGACCTGATAAGCACCTACACGGATGCTACACGTCCAGCTGCGACTCCTGGCGTATTGAACTTCACAGGAACAAACCTAGACTTCTTCTGGTCTGTTGGATACGGAAACGCTATGTGGGTGACAAACGGTGTCGATCCCATGCATTTCCTGCAGAGCGCTCCTTCACTCAACACATGGAACCTACAGCGCCCCCTCGTTGGTCCCGTGGATAGGATAAATACGTGTAGGATGATTATCCCATACAAGGGAAGACTCGTTATCCTCAACACCACTGAAGGGGCTGGAAACGTACGCTACAGGCAACGTGCTAGATGGAGCCAGATAGGTACCCCATATGTCCCAGACAATGGTACAGACCCCATAGTCACCCCTCCTACGCCTTTTGCTCTAGATGCTAACGCCTGGAGAAGTGACATAATAGGACGTGGTGGCTTCATAGATGCAGATACCACTGAAGAGATCATCACTGCCACTATCATCAACGACACCCTCGTGGTCTTTTTCGAGAGAAGCACCTGGAGATTGAGGTACACAGGAAACCCTATCCTTCCCTTCTTATGGGAACGCGTTGATCTTGAGTATGGATCTGAATCTAAGATGGCTATCGTCAAACATGACAACGCAGCCTATACCTTCTCGAGATTTGGATTCGTAGCAGCTAATACTAACGACGTTGCTAGAATAGATGAGAACATACCCGATATTTCCTTCGGAGTAGAGAGCGGCAACACTGGTGAGTATCTAGAAACTGTCTGCACCATCAAAGACTATGAAAAGCAACTCATTTACTTTGCCTACCCAGATGCGGATGATGTCGTTACTTCTCCGAACAAGATCCTGGCTTACAACTACATCGACAAGAGCTTCTCTATCTTTAATCAGTCATTTCGCACCTTTGGTCACTACAAGAGCTTTACTGATGTCACATGGGCACAACTCACTCAGAGCTGGGCAAGTAGAACGGTAGCATGGAACGCAGAGGCTCTGGGAGACAACTTCCCTCAGGTGGTAGCTGGTAGCACAACAGGGCGCGTGTTTATTCCATACGGGAACACAAATCCTGGAACTGACAACGGCACTAACTTCAACTTCAGCATCAAGACCAAGCGATTCAATCCCTACCTGGAACAAGGGCTAACCTGTCGTCTGGAGTATGTAGACCTCTATGTGACAGCTACAAATGGAGGAGCCATCACCCTTGATCTCTTCATTAACAATAACGACAACACCCCCGCTATTAGTAGGACTGTATCCACATCACTACCACAAACAGCCAGGTACACAAGGGTGTTCCTTGGCGAAATAGCTAACTTCCATCAGATACGACTCTATCTAAGTGATACCCAGTTAGCCGACAACACAACGGGCAGGGCGCTCTTCGAGCTGCAAGGCATGACCCTATGGACGAGACCTGGCGGACACATCAATGACTTGTAACTCTTTTGCGAGAACGCGACAGACAAAGGGAACCTGTCCTTACTACGAAGTAGTTGGAGACAACATAAGGGCAATCCGCATCAAGCTTGGGATGTCTCAATACCGTCTATCAAAACAAATAGGCATGTCCCCGACATACATTGCCTCTGTGGAAAACAAATCAACCAGGCCTAACGAATTTCTAGTGGCTCTATGCGCTCAGGTCTTAGGGTGTACTTATGAGGAACTGGTGAAGACATGACCTTCGGACCTGTCAACAGCCTCTCTAGTTATCTACCGGTTGAGTTTGAGATTCCAGATGACCCAACTAAGCTGCAAGAGTTCCTTATGCTTAGGGAACTTCTTACAGCCGATGTCATCAACAGCAAAGAAAGTGGAAACTATGATCTCATTCAGCAGATGAATGGGCAAGTTTGGTTTGTAGTCGGCGACAATCAGACCAAACGATATGCCTACCGTTCAGTGTTCAATCGAGGAACGCTAGCTGCTGGTGGAATAGATACCTTCATACATGGTATAGGAACTATTGTAACACCGCTTAAACTTTACGGGTGTGCGATCACTGGTGCCGTGGACTTTAGGCCTATCCCGTATGTGTCAGTTACAGCAGTCAATCAAGGCATTGAGATACGAGCAGACAGCACTAACATCATCGTATCTAACGGGGCTGCAGCTACGGCAATCACGAGTTACATAGTTGTGTTTGAGTACTTACAAAACTAGAGAGGTATGTATGTCATTCTTATTACCAATGTTAGCTATGGGAGCAGCTGGAGGACTTAGCCATGCATTTGGCGGACAAGGAAAAGATCAATACAAACAGATCAGTCGCCTTACTCCTGAACAACAGTCGGCCCTGAAACGCATTCTGGATTCAGGTATCGAGACTACCCCACTGTATCAGAGCGGATCTAACTATCTCCAACAGATACTCAGTGGGGATCCTTCAGCCATGAAAGCCTTTGAGGCCCCATACATGAGACAATACGAAGAGCAAACAATACCTGGCATTGCTGAAAGATTTGGTGGTCTCGGAGCAGGCAGCAGCAGCGGCCTCAACCAAACCCTCGCACAAGCAGGAACTGGTCTACAATCTGATCTAGCCTCCCTAAGAGCAAACCTCCAGCAAGGTGCGGCTACACAAGCATTACAGTATGCCCAGCAGCCATACAGTAACCTTCAAAATGCTCTAGGTATTAATGCCTTTGAAAATGTAATGACCCCAGGAAGACCAAGTTTCTTATCTAGCGTATTTTCTGGTATGGCTGGAGGGATGTCTGGGATGGCTGGCCAAAGTTTGATGGGTGGCTTGGGTAAAATGTTTGGCCCCTCTTCCCCACAGATAGGGATGAATCCTGCATCACAACAGTCATATTATGGCCATGGGGGTGCTGGTGCATACGGAAGCAACTGGAGGTAAGAACATGGTACAGGTCATTGAAAGACGTCCAACTCTGGGTGAAATCATTGGATCCAATCTGCAGAGCGGCATGGAAGCAGGCTTCAAGCAGCAGATGGAGCAAGCCGCACAGCAACGTAAAGCGAGCCGATTCCGTGAGGCTTTAGACTCCATACATGGGATGCCTCTAACGGACCAGATTGCCGTCTATGGAGCCATGGGTCCTGAGTTTGCTGATGTCGCGAAACAAATGACTAGCACGGCGATAGATGAAAAGCAATCTGCACTAAAAAGAGAGCATGAAATTACCCTTGCTGAAACAAAGAAAAAATCGGATTCAAAACAAGATCAAGTAGATCTTCAGGATACCTTCAACCAACAAGCAGCCCTACTAAATTCTGGAAAAGTAGGAATGCCAATCCCATTTTTCGGCTCTAACCCAATTTGGGGGGATGTTAGAGCAGCAAAATCAGAATTTGATGGCCTAAACATAGCCCTAGAATCTAAACTTAAAGACATGGTCAACAAAGGCCAAATGTCTAATGCCAGATTCCAATTTATGCTGAAGAATCTCCCGAAAGCTGGAGATTCTGAAGAGACCAATCGCGGTAAAATGATGGCTATAGCAAGAGAGCTTAAACTGGATATATCTGCATTGGATGCAGGTGTTTCAGAATCTAAATACGAGGTTGGGCAGTCTCTTGAGCAACTACCTTCTGCTAGCTCTGTTCCTAAAGGAGCTCGATTCAAGAGCGGAAACAAGATCTATACTTCCGATGGAAAGAACTGGAAAGTAAAGGAAGGTTGATATGCCATTTGTCTATATGGGTGCTGAATCTGAAAATGATACCTCTCGTGGTTTTGTCTACATGGGGTCAGAGAAAGAAAGGTCTTTCCCAGAAAAAGCAGCTCGTGTTGCAGGACAGACAGCTCTTGGATTAGCAGAAGCAGCAGTTCTTCCTTATGAATTGGCTGCTGCTACCCAACAGTCTCAAGCAATGGCTCAGGGTTCTAACAAAAAAGCCATTCTTGAAGACATGATGGACTTGGAGCGAAGAAAAAGCCTTGGCATATGGAATCAAAAAAGCCAAGAACTATACGATCATTACCAAATGTTACTGAAGAACCCAGAGGAACTTGCAAAAGTCTCTCAACCTTCCAACATCGGCATTTCTGGGATGATTGAGAAGGCCACAGGTATTGATACCGCCCCTGAGGGAGTACTAGAACATGGCGCCAGGTGGGCTTCTCTCCTAAAACAACCTCAAAAGATCTGGGGAGCTGTAAAATCAGCTGGTGAAACTCCTTTTAAAGCGCTTAAATCACTGCTGCCTAGTGGTACAGAAGCAGCAAGAGGCCTAGGGGCTGGTATCGCTATAGAAGCTGCTCAAGAAGGAGATTACGGCCCTATTGGGATTCTTACAGCTGCTGTCGCTGGAGATCTTATTGCAGGTGGTGCTGCAGGAGCTGGAAAGGCTGCTATAAGGCAAGGTGTTGAGATATTAGCTAGTCCAAAACAGTATGCCGCTAAATTGGCCGCTAAGCTTGTCCCAGCAGAAAAACAAGCCATGCAGGCTGATATCATATCTTCCCTCCGCGCTAGTGGCATACAGGCCAATCTAGGCACCATTACTGGAAACAATATTGCTCAGCTTGTTGAATCCAAGCTTGCAGCTTCTGGATTGACTGGAAAACCTCTACAAGCTCTCAAAGAGAACATCATCGCAGATGTGAAAGGACAATACGAAAACATATCCAATAAACTTTCCGAGCAGAAATTCCAAACCTCTTATGAGGCAGGAGAATCTCTGAAGCGTGGAATAGAAGAGGCTAGGAATGTTGACAAGGAAATCTATCAAGACTTGTATTCGAAAAGAGATGCTATCCTAAAACCACAGGATACAGCTGGGATGGTTAGCGAGCTCAAAAAAACACGAGATGCACTCACAGAACAAAGACTTGCCCTTAGATCTGCTCCAGAAGACGCCCGTAGTGCCATACATAAGAAGATCCCTCAGTTAATGTCTGAAGAATCCAGGATCATGAAAGAATTCGAAAGCGGTCAGTTTGTACGCACGAATTCATTACTGAGCTCTATAAATACCGTTGAAAAACAGTTAGGACCTTCCGCTCTAAAATCCCCAGAGCAGAAGGCTGTTATCTCTGCTCTTGGACAATTGAAACAAGACATCCATAAAATTGGGCCCGGCCAGTACTACTCCGATGTCAAATCTTTGACGAATGCGAAAACAGCCCTTCACGACCTCATCAACTATGAAGTCCAAGGTGGCGCTAAACAACTATTGAAGAAGATGGCGGCAGACATAGACAGCCACTTACTCAAATATGGCAAGAGAGATACTGCTTTTGCTGAAGCAAATGCTGCAGCCAACAAAAAGTTTGCCGAACACGCAAAAACATTTCGGAATCCCAACATAGATGCAGCTTTAAAGTCTTACAACCCCGAGAAGGTGCTTAACTTTATGAATAGCACTCAAGGGATTAAGGACGTACAGAAGGCGCTCTCTAGCAATCCAGACCTATTTAATGCTCTAAAACGCTATAAAGTCGAAGATATGGTAGGTAAAAACTTCCTCGAAGGAACTGCTAATCAGCTGAATCTGCAGCATTTCAGCTCTCTTCTGAAAAACAAGAAGAATGTTGAGGTGCTAAAAGAGATTCTAGGAAAAGACTACGCCATCTTAGAGCGATTGTCTAAGAATGTTGGTGATTTGCAGAAGTCTTTGAATAAGTTCTTTAACTCATCACAAACTGCGTCCACAGCAATTGACGTAGCCGCTATCATGGCCATGGGCAATGGTGTAATACATGCGCTAACTGGTAATCTCTGGCCTCTTGCGAAGGCTACAGGAGTTTTGGTTGGGTCTAGGCAAGTTGCTAATCTAATATCTGACCCGCAATTTCTCAGAGCACTTGAAGATGCAGTTTTGACTGCTAATACGAAGAATGCCTCTCCAAAAATGATCATTCAGGCATTCGAAAGACTAGCTCCATGGGCGCAATCGGTTACTCCTGCTGCGGCTGAAACGGCTATTCAATCGACAAGTAATCCGTAAGCCATAACCCCGGCAGCGAGGCCACCGAAAGCGGCACCGCAGAATAAAAATGCGATTGCAAATGCAGCAATAATTCCAAATAAGAACTTCATAATAACTCCTTTTGTTTAGATAGTAACAAACGGAACTATTATTATTCAACATTTATTCCATCTTCTATAATAGAATTTACGGACGGCAGAAAAAACCAGGTTCGTGAATAAATGATATGATAGATACATGCGTAAGAAACACTATATTTGTCTGCCAAGTCTTGAATTGAGTACTTTTGTTTTCTAATATTATAAGCCTTGCGGGCTACTATTTCTTCAGCCCATAATTTTCGGCACTCAATCACCTGGCTTTCTATAAGCTTACTACCATTTGCCCTTTCCCCCCAATGGACACCCCTTATCCTCGCGCATCCGCATGACTGATGATCGTGCTTTCGATGAATAGTGGCAGATACTTCCTTCCCGCAATCACAAATGCAACGCCATTTAGAATTAGAAAACGACATCCCATCCCATGACATTACTCGTAAATGACCGAACTTTTTCCCTACTTTAGACTTTTTGTCGATACATTGACCGCAACTTTGAGTCCTGCCTGAAAGTAAAGAGGTCGATTGACTAATCGTTTCCTTACCGCAATCACAGATACACCTAAACCTTCTGTGCGCCAATCTTCCACTTTTATCCGGGAAATACTCCAACACCGTGAGCTTGCCAATTTTTTTTCCCGGAAGTTCAAATATTGGGCACTCCCCGCATGTCACTGTTTTACCCATCGTCAGATGATTTGCTCTTACCTCATTCTCGTTACCACAATCGCATTTACATACCCAATATCTCGACTTTGTTGCTTTAGCAACTACAGTCAACCTTCCAAACTTCTTGCCAACCAAATCTAAAATCACGCCCATTCCTTGACGAAGTCTATTTTATTGTAAAAAACTTCCAGTCTCACTATGGTAAGAACATCGATAATAGCCTTCAATGTCAAGGAATAAATGAAGCCCAGAAACAACCCAACCTCCTACCGAGCAATAGAGCGCACCCTCCTATGGAGCGGCGTCAAGTGCTGCATAACCCCTGAGTATTGCCGTCTGCACATGAAGATGCACCTAAAGGAAATACCAGAGGAAGCCTTTGAGACTGCCAAGTGGGATACTTACTACTATCACAAGGTCAGGCTGTACGCCAGGCGTCTATACTGTAATGATAAGTTTATCGAGGAACCCTGCGTAGAATATGAGGGGAAAGCTATGAAGCGCCCCACAGACATAGCGCAGCAGCACGAGTTATACAAGGCGGCTCTTGCGAAGTTGTCAGCTCCTACGTTGTATAGGCACATGGGCCCTGAGGATCGCAAGAGAGCAGAGGAACTAAAACTAGTACCAGTTATTCAGAAGGTAGAGAATGAGCTTCCGATTCAGTCGCATTAGTGGTCCATTTGGGGAGAGGACGATAACGTTTGCCTATCGCATCCCAGAGCCCAAGCTGACGGTGTCTGTATCCATGGAGCTAGACTTCGAGGATGGACCGTTGAGCGAGATCATCAAGCACCACACTCCACTACTGGTTAACGAGCTAGAGGGCGTTCTATCGGTGCTGCGTAGGGATGGGGTATCGGTAGATGACTAAACAAACGAGGAATCGACAATGCAAATAAACGCCGAAAACATCGAAGTTCTAAGGTGGCCTATCGATGAGCTGTACCGCACAAATACCGAAAGACTGGAACACGCAGTAGCTGAATTAACCTCACTCAAAAAGCAAACTCAGGAAACAATCGATGTTCTTGAGTCACAAATATCATGGATGAAATCCAACCTTGAGATGTGCATGGAAGCCTACAAGGCAATAGAGGAACGGGAGAAACAGCTAGGTTAGTCACCTTGCCTGCTGTTCCAGCTTCTTCCTATGCCTAGCCACCTGTTGCCTAGAAGCGGCAACATCCTTCTTCGGCTCTACCTTCGCTTCCGCCTCATAGCCGAAGACTCTCTTGAGAAACTCAACGAACTTCTGCCACATACTAGCCTCCAAAGATCGCAACTGTACATATGATCTGACTAGTTGCAGCTACTTCTGTCTGAAAGACAACACCAGCTTGACTAAAAGCAATGGCCAATTGTGTTGCGCTTTTAGCCACTCCAAATCCAACTGGTGTACCAAGATCTACTGGAGTAAGCGGATTAATCCCCTTTACGGCACCAAACAAAACCCCATAATTTGGAACACCCGGGACAATGGATGGGATAGCTGTTGTGAAATTCATCGTAAACGACCCATCAGCAGCAGCGACAACAGATGTTACATTGAATGAAGATAATATTGTCAACGGTACGGTTGTATTGATTCGAAGAACGGCATAAGCCTGAAATGGGGCTACTGGACGCCCTCCAGAGGTTAGATTCTGAACCGCTCCATTGCTAGAATGTCTGTAGTACAAATCATTAGCATTATTCCAGATCGCCATCTCTGTAGCGCTAGTAGTTGGCGAGACCCCGGCCTGGTCTATGAATCTAATGCCCTTGTGCTTGGCACGATTAGCCGCCGTAGCACTGTTCCAGGCGTAGTGGTCTACGTCCATGAGGGTGTTGAGCTGGCCAAAGTTGGTCAGCAAGTCACCCTGGGAGTTGGAGATCAAGTCTCCGCTTTGTGGGATTAAAGGATTAAATGACGTAGAATCCTCCTCACCACAACCACTAGATATGTGACCAGCGTTTTAGTCTCACAATTAAGGAGACATTACTTTGTGCACACCTAAAAGCAGCTGCGATATCTGTCTGGTTTATACCTTGTGCATGCATTCTTCGCATCTCATGAACATCTGATTCTGAGAACTTACACAAGTGATGTTTTATTCCTTTTTTATCCGGAGGGTTCGCAAACCTTGCGTCGCTCATCTTCTTTTTAGCGCTCTCTGTGTGTTTATGTCCCAACCAACGCTTAGAAGCCCGGCCCTTCTTAACCATATCCTGCGAATTATCTTTCGCTGTGCCCAAAGATAAATGATTCGGATTGACGCATCCCGGAACATCGCATGAATGCATTACTTGGAGCTTACCAAGAAGCTCGCCTTTGTGCAAAACATAACTATACCGATGCGCTAGCCAAGTCCTTCCATCAACCCGACACTTTCCGTAGCCTGCTTTCGTTGTTGTTGAGGTCCACATCCAGCATTCATCCAATCCCTTTTTCTCAACATGTGTCCAAAAGACACAAGCATCACTACATGCGTTTGAGGGTCCTCTCTTCTTAAACCTATGCGAGCAAATCACGCAATCAATAGCAGGATGAACCTTTTCGTTCCATTTCTTCCTAGCTCTTTTTCTACTCTCAGAGCAGATCACTTACCCAATCCTCACAGCCTGAATTCTTCCGAACGCAGTACAAGTATCCACCGCAAAGTTTGCTTGAGCGTTCAAATAATAAATTGTATTTGAGGCTATAGATACAAACGTAATTGGCACGTCTAGGTCAAACCCACCGCCAGTATTGATCGTACCCGTACTGTTATACTGGCTAAATCCAGTGACCCTTGTGCCAAGAGTAGCAGAGGCCGTGTTTATCGAAGCAAACATTCCAGTTACTGTTGTTGTGGCAGCCGGGTTAAATGCAACAAGTCCAGTAATCATCCAGTTCCCAGGGGTCAGCGTTACGTTGTTTACGTTTGCCACGACTGTGGTGGTCAAGGAGGTTCCAGGAGAAGCTGTATTAGTGCTGAGCACCTCTCCAATAAATCCGGCCGGTGCCGCAGTGTTTGTATTGTTCCCACGGACTTGGCAGCCTGTGTTTAAAACATCAATTTGTATTGTATTAACACCGCCACTTAAAGCAGCGATCCGCAGGTTTCCGTTTGCAGCACCAGCAGTTGTAGCAGTGATGCGCGATACTATTTGTGAATACAATACTTTTGCAGGGGCGGCATCTTGGCCATAAAAATCAATTGACGAGATGAAATCACCAGCAAGTGGTGATGCACTATTACGGTAAAGATCGACAACAGCTCCGCTAGCTCCAGCGTCTGTGCTGGTAATTGTTAATGGAGCAATGCCTGTCGTTGCAATAGTTAGTACTCCAGCACTAACTGCGAGATCCCCGCGTGGAACCGTGATCCCGCCTCCAGTTGGAGCCCTTAACGAGTTCGTTGTGCCGAGCGCGGTACCTTCCGACAACACAAATGCATCAGAATCCGTATTATCCACACCCCAGGACCACGAAGTAGCGCCTGTGATCGTCCCTGTGAATACAGCATCACCACCACTTGCACCCCCAGAGACTGCGGATACTAGCGCGTGAGAAGCTCCGTTTGTGTTGTCAGTCTGAATAGAGGTTATAGTGCCTGTAGAACCAGCAGTCGCAAACGTATTTGTCAGCGTGGACCCTGTGGCTGTTGTTGTGAGGTTACCAACCCTAAACCTCTCCGAAACAGTGCCGGCATTCTCAGTCTGGAATACCAGCGCCCCACTAGAAGCTCCTGCAGTGGCAGCTACTATGTCGCAGTTGATTTGTCCATAGGTCACCGTCGCAGGGGTAGCGTCTTGTCCTGTAAACCTCAATGCAGATAACACATCGTTAGCTAGAGGGGATGCGCTATTGCGGTATAGGTTGACAACAGATGCAGCAGCCCCGGCGTCTGTGCTAGTCACCGTTAGCGGGGCTACTCCTGAACCCGTGATTGTAGTTGGAACGTTGATAGTTCCAGAAGCATTTGCCAGTGTCATCACAGTTGTTGAAGTGCCAGACACTTCAACCTGGAAATCCATACTTCCATTTTCTGCAGCATTAGTGACAGTGACAGCATTCCCAACAATAGTTGCATAGGGACGCGCTACGGCAGTCGAAGAACGACCAACAAATATCAATGACCCAAGAACGTCTGCGTTAGCAGGAGAGGCACTAAAACGATCTAGTTGTAAATTAGGCCCAGCCGCTGCCCCCGCATCTGTACTTTGCACAATTAACGGAGTTAGTCCAGCACCAGTAATTGTTAGCGGCACTTCAAGAGTCGATGAGGCATTAGCAAGCGTAAATCGCACAGCCAATGTCCCAGCAGCCATTGTAGCTAACGTGATGTTCCCGTCCTCGGCACCGTTTGTGGCAGTTACAATGTTTGTGTTAACTGCAGCATATGTGCGCTTAACACCAGTTGAGCTATTCCCCGTGAAGTTAAAGCCGCCAAGGCCGTCACTATTAGCAGCTGACGCGGAGTTTCGGTAAATATCAAAAAGTGGCCCAGCTGCAGCTCCAGCATCGGTGCTAGTCGTAGTGAGCGGGGTTAACCCGGCCCCCGTGATTGTAGTTGGAAGATTATTGGTAATAGCCGTTGCACCAACTGTCATCACGTTGGTTGTGGCGCCCGCTACAATTGTATTAAATATGAGTTGGCCGTCCTCCAGCGTGTCTGTTGTTGTAACGATGGTACCCAAAATCTCGCAGTATTGAGTTTTGTTCCCAGCAGAATCTCGGCCATTAAACTGTACAGTACCCATGGCGTCAGAAGGCGCCGGAGAAGCACTATTGCGATACAGATCAAGCGTTGGACCTGATGTCGCTCCAGCATCTGTGGAGGTCCAGGTTGATAGGATCCCCGCAGCGGTTGACGCCACACTAACTGTCCCAGCACTAACAGTAAGGTTTCCACGTGGAACAGTAACTCCGCCGCTGGTAGCCAGGCTAAGCGAATCAGTGGTGCCAAGAGCTGTCCCCTCAGATACAACAAAGGCGTCAGATGCGGAGTTATCTACTCCAAACGACCAGGAAGTTGCGCCAGTGACTGTAGCAGTAAATAAGGGATCGCCACCAGACGCACCGCCAGCAGTGGCCCTGATGAGTGCGTGAGAAGTCGCACTGGTATTGTCTGTGTGCACAGCAGCAACTAGACTAGTTGACGCAGCAGTAGGGAGTGTGTTAGTTGTCGACGCGCCTGTGTTGGTGATAGTACCGGTGTTAGCAATCACACCACCATCAACCGTAGTTGTGGTGTCTAATGCAATCGCACTGCCCGCAACAGGAGTGATATTGATAGCCCCAGACCCCGACGACAGCGTGTTGCCATCCAGAACCAGGTTGTCGACCTCCCCGCGAAGAGCGACCATTGTGCCGTTGGTAAAACCTACATAACTTGACATATGTCATCTCTCCTTATGCGCTCGTACGGGTGCGGTGGAACTGGTACGTCGCTACCCAGTTGAAAGTTTTGGCCGCTTCTCCTTGGACAAGCAGTCTCACATCATTTGTGCTAACATCAGCGTCCACAGTAGCACTACCGCTCGAATCCTCGATAGTCTCGATAATGGGTATGCCGAGCTCTATAGCTCCTGCGGCCGCACGCCTGGCCCCATAAAACAGCCTGCATACCACACCCTCGGTAGAGTCGCTCCTGAAGCCATTTATGCGAGCCTCTACACTGACCATCTCGTTAGTCGTTAGTGCAATCGTCGCAATAGCTGTAGCAGTACCGTCAGTGGTCTGCACTCCAGCCTGAGCCCAGTTGTTGAGGCTGCCGGCGTATCCGCTCGAGATCCCATCATATGTAAATGTACCGCTTAGGGCCGTGCTCGTGGACACAATCAGCGTGCTGATGGAAAAATCCCCCGAAAAGTCCAGGAACTTTTGCCACTGCGCAGCACCAGCTGTGAAATGCGTAAGAATAAACTCATCACGCGAGACTGTGTTTTGCCAGATTGTCTGGATAGGATATTTGGTATCCGTAGTCGTCGGGTCCCGTCCACCTGCAACAGTAGGCACAGCGGCCAACTGTATCCCCAGGTAGTCTAGAGGATCTCGTGGTGATATCCCAAACCTAGCCATTACGCATTGGTCCTAATCGTTGTGTATCTGTAATCCGCTACCCAGTTCCAATTTTGCGCGGCCAAACCCGTAATCCTCAGTCTGACGTCGTTACCGCTCACGTCGGCATCTAGGGCAGGAGCACCAGCAGAGTCCTCTTGAGTCTCTATAAGAGGTACAGAGGCCTCTATAGCACCCGCACCAGCGTTACGGGCAGTGTAGAGCACCGTACCACCACAGCAAGCACTAAAGTCGTCTCTCATGCCTATAATACGAGCCTCTACACACACAGCCTCATTAGTAGCTACAGTGATTGAGGCAATCGTTGTCTGTGTGGCGTCTGTAGTCTGTACACCAGCCTGCATCCAGCGCGTAGACGAGTTGGCAAATCCAGCTGAGATACCATCAAAGGTCACCGCAGCAGCCGTGACATCTACGTTTTGCCCAGCTAGTGGACCTATCGCAATTGCCCCAGCTGTAGACGACAACGTATTACCGTCCAGCCTCAGGTTGTCTATGTTGATCTGCCCCGTGACGCTAAAAACGCCGCCATCAGCAGTAATATTAGTATCGTCAAGGTTGATCGCTGACCCGGCAAAAGGCGTTATCGTTATGGCTCCAGCAATTGCTGATATGGTGTTGCCATCGAGTCTGAGATTGTCTACGTCTAACTGTGTGGCTCCAGTAACTGCCACAGCATCACTGATTATCAACCCACTGTTTTGGATCGTCTGTCCACCGGCTCCGTCCCAGCGGGCTGCAGCATTATCAGTACTGGCCCCCACTGAGGAGGATACTACGCCAGTACCTGCAGCTTGGCTTACAATACCCCCCTGTGACATAGCTTATGGCTCCAGTCCGCCGCAAACGGCGTAGATTAATCCCGTCCCAGCTCCAGCAGGAGCACGGATAGATATCTGCGTCCCTGTCGCCATCACGGCCCGGCTGTCTGTGTTAGAGTTAGCCTGCATGTCGTAAAGCACAAACGACCCATCATGGGCAATGTCATGCTGGGTCGTTCCGCCGTCGAAGCTTATGTCACAATCGCGGTTAGAATCGTTGATGATCTTCAGGATGCGCACATTGCGCGTCAGCGCAGCCCCCAACGTTTGCCAGTTTCCGTCAAACGTAGTGCCGTTACGGCTCCGTATCTCATCAAACGTAAATTTTACTCGATCTTGCGCCATACATACCTATTAGTTACTCAGCGACAACGTCTCTGATCTCTGGCTTCTGGGCCGCTTCTGCGTCCGCTCTTGCCTTGGCTTCAGCTTCCGCACGCTTAGCTGCATGCTCGTTGATGATTGATAGCACTCTATCCAGCAACTCAGCCACTACCGTGTACACCTCACCTAGAGGAGCACCCTCAGGTATGTGTAGACGGTACTTGCGTGTTTCTTTCTCAACTTCAAATTGGACTACGTTTTTTAGTTCCATCGTTTTTATTCCCTGTGTTAATGCAATCAATATGCCTGTGGCATACTCTACCGCAGTCTATTGACTGCACTAACAATATTCAAGATTAATCAACGACCCAGAAAGCTATCGAAAGATTGCCGTTAAGCGCTGCCGCACCTCCGTTTGTTACCATCACCTGGAAGCTCCCGGCACTCCTCACAACACGCTCGGCAAACATACGCGCGTCGTTAGCACCCTCGTTCATAACGGTTACTTGGATTACACTGGTGGTGCTCACCAGCGAGTTCGTAATCGTAAATGTCTGGTCTGCTGCGCTCGCTGTTGTGAAGCCAGTAAATGTAGCCATCCCAACTCTAGCATTAATCGTTGAGGCCGCAGACGGAGAAGCTTGTGTATCCACCGTTGCATCAGCGCGTACCGCTCCGGCAGCGTTGAGCCTGATACCACCAGTCCCAGCCGTGATTGTTGTGCTGGCAGCACCTGTAGAGGTACCTACAGCCACTACGTTAGCAACAGCGCCTGTGCCGACGTTGATGGTCTTAACACCTGTCCCGCCTGTGCCCAGGTTGATTGTCTGTGCACCAGTGCCGGTACCAAGAGCGATTGTGCCCGTCATCAGGCCAGTGCCGCCGATAGTAATCGTCCCGCCGGTCATCGCAACACCAATAGCCACCGATCCCGCTGTCTGAGTGTTACCGATCGCAATTACGTTAGCGCCAGTGCCACCGACGTTGATGGTATTGGCCATCGCAGCACCAGTAGCGACGTTGACTGTTCCGGCCTGTCCTGTCTGTGTGAGCAGGTTGAGGACCTGAGTACCCCCTGATGGAACACCGGTTAAGATGTTGACCGTTTGGGCGTTGGCCGAGGGGTTGCCTCCCATCAGGGTAAATGTATCGTTCTGTGCTCCGTTACCACCACATACTGTTACAACTCTAGCAGCCGCTGGAGCGATGTTACAGAGGCCAAGGGTGGTTACGCGTGTATTAGATCCCAACGCAATTACACCAGCACCAGCGGTACCTATGCCGCTCATGATGTTTAGTGTCGTGTCTCCTGCGGAGGCACCGTTGGAGATGTTTACAGTTTGAGCTGTCGAGTTGATCCCGTTACCGATTGAGACCGTTAATGTCCCACCGATCCCGTTACCGAGGTTGAGGGCCTGTGTACCACCACTAGCTGTGCCTGTCAGCACGTTGACAGTCTGTGTGTTGAGTGACGGAGCACCAGCCAGTATATTTAGGGTGTCGTTTTGACCTGAGTTGCCTCCACAGATAGTTACTGTGCGTGCTGCTGCTGGAGCTATGTTACCCAACCCAATCGTGGTTACTCTAGTATTGTTACCGATAGCCAGTACGCCTGCACCTGCGGTGCCAATCCCAGACATGATGTTGAGCGTCGTATCTGCGGCACTCGCACCGTTAGCAAGGTTGATTGTCTGTGCGGTACTATTGATCCCATTACCGATCGCAATCGTGAGTGACCCAGCAATGGTATTCCCAAGGTTTAGGGCTTGTGTTCCCCCTGTCGCTGTCCCAGACAGGATAGATACAGTCTGCGTAAGAGCGGATGGAGCTCCGTTGAGAATGTTGAGTGTGTCGTTCTGAGCTGAGTTACCACCGCAAATAGTAGTCGTACGAGCAGCAGCCGGAGCAATGTTTCCGAGGTCAATTGTGGTTACACGGGTGTTGTTGGCCATGTTTAGGGCCGCTGTAGACGCTGTGCCTATCCCGGTCAGGATGTTGACTGTACTCGCCGCCGCGGACGCGCCAGTCGCTATGTTGATCGTCTGGGCCGTGCTGTTGATCCCAGTCGCCAGGTTGATTGTATTACCGTCTACCCCAGTGGCGACGTTAACAGTTTTGGCCCGAGCCCCTGTGGCTAGGTTTAGGGTGATTGTGCCCGCTGTAGCTGTGCCAGAGAGGACGTTGACCGTACTGTCACCAGCAGATGCACCTGCGGCAATGTTGACGACCTGTGCGCCTGCGTTGACACCGTTGCCGATATCAATTGTCTGTCCACCAGCTGCTGTAGACCGTCCCAGAGTGATTGTCCCAGTCGTGTCTGTGTTACCTATCGTGATTGTACCAGACACAGCAGGTGTGACAACAAAGTTACCCGTCCCACACTGTAGCGTGAGCGATGCTGCACCAGTTACCGACCCTATCGTGATCGTATGGGCTGCCGCTGAGTTACCTATACCAATTGCGCGAGCTGTAGTCCCCACACCTAGGTTGACGGCGGCCGAGTTGTTATCAGATCCCAGGTTGAGCGTAGTGCCAGCAGTCTCGATAGTGGCAGACGCCGTAGCGGTAAACAGTCCAGTAAACGTGAACGCTACGACGGTAAGGCCGCCGTCTGAGTTCATCGAGGCAACCTGCACGTCTGCTGAATCATGGAAAGCGACAAGGTTTACCCCCGCCGCATCGCCCATCCGCATGACGATGTTTTGTGAGGCGGCTGAACGAATGTTCATGGCTCCACCAGCCGCTCTGGTATAAATTGGTGACGACATCGATGTTGCAAGGACGACTGTGGCGTCTAGATCCACAGTCACAGTGCTACCAGCACCAGACGTGGTAACGTTAGTACCACCAGCAATAGTAATTGTACCACCAGCAGGACTGAGCGCACCCCCGCTATCAGCTGTGATAGTATCTACGTCGGAGGTACCAGGCCCGAGCAATGCCCACTGAGCATCAGCACCGCTCATCCGAGTAAACTGATACGACACGTCTGAGGGCTGGTTAATCCAGATTGTCCCGATAGTGTGGCGCCTGTCTGTGGTCAGAGGAGCACGCTGTGCAATCACCACGGTAGGTGGGTTAACAGCGTCAACGCCCATGTAGGCGCGTGGATTTTTGGATGATGGCTGATCAATTTGCGGCATGGAAACCTCCGACATGCTGCTGTGGACGGGTTGGCTGCTATCTCGCGGACGGAGTGCGGGCCAATACAGCTACGCTATCCACTATCGACTTTGACAGTCAATCATTTGTTTGATCGTCGGAGGGGTTTGGCGATTGTGACTGAGCCTCCGCCTCAGTTCGGATATCCACACCTGATTTGGGTTGGATAATTACGTTAGTTGCATTTTGTTCAGTTGGTTGATTCCAACCCCAATCAGTGGCAAGTTTGTGTTTCAAAAGAAGTTTAATCGCGTTCAAACAAACTTGATCGTCCTCGTCCTTGGCTGCGATTTTGGCGAGTTTTTCCTCGGCCTTGGTTATCATGTTTTTAATTTTTGACTCACGTATTGAGTCGAACGCCTGTCGCACACCGGGGAATTTTTTAATACGATCGTAGATATATGAGTCTGAGACGCCCAGTTTCTCGCCTGCGAGTGTTACGTTTGCGTTTGCGACGGTGAGGGCTAAGATTATATCGTCCTCAGTGGGTTTGGTTTGCAGCAGCTTAGACATATTTTGGATATTATGCTGTGGTGTATTTTTGCTCAACCCTACTGTTTTGGTGTGTGTTATGGTGGCTCGGAATTAAATTAATCTTTGCTGTTGCACACAATTGTGCGTTACAGGTATGGTGTGTGTATTGCGGACGAGACTCCCAACGGAGCGGCTGCCAGATTACTGGTAGCGAGGTGCAGGGCGGTAGTAGTCGTAGTGCGCATAGGTTGAGTGATAACAGGTTAAAGATTAAACAACAACAAAGCGTGGGTGAAGAATGAAGACTACTAAGTGGGAGCGTGAGGCTCGTCGGTTTGGTGACTTGATGGAGACGCTGGAGTTTTTTTGTGCTAATAGTTTGGCTTGGTCTTCGGAGGCGTCTAAAAGGTCTTTGATAGATCAAATAGATTCTTTCAGGTTGGATAAAAATGACATCGTGAATTTTAGGCGTTTTGGTCTGGCGAAAGGGGATCTAGATTTAGCAACCACTGTAAATTTGATTTTAGAAGATGATTGACGAGACAGAAGATAAAAAAGCAGCCTTTGAAAACCCTGTTTTTGAAAAACTTTTAAAAGATTACACCATTCTTTGCACAAAATATTTAGATCTAATAGATGGACCTAGTTTGGGGGGTTATATTATTTCTTTAGCTACTCAAACAATGTTCCATTCGTCTGAAACTCCGAGGGAGGCGCTAAGGTTACTAAATTTATCTTTACAACGTGGGATTAATGAACATGAGATGGGAAAGCATGATTGATGAAACGAAGGAAGAGTTTGAGGCTCGGATGATTTATAAACCGCCCGTGGATGGTGTTGCTGTGGCGTGTCCGCTGGTTGGGCGATATTCACACCTTGAACATTTATTTGAAGAACGTGTGATTACCAAAGCTGAGCGTGATGCGTTTGGTGAGTGCACGGAAGAGGAGCGCGTGGACGCCATGGGTGAGTGGATGGAGGCTGAGTACCGCAAAGAGGTGAGGAGTGTGCGATGAGTTTTGAGATTGTCTTGTTGATTGTATGCCCGGTGGCGTTTTTGTTGGGGCTGGTGGTCTCGTTTTTGTTTCGTAGATGCAAACACGAATACAAGGTCATAGATCGCTACACCAGGGTTTGGTGTCATCCTGATGAGGTGCTGGGGATGCGCTATGTCAGTCGGTGTGACAAGTGTGGTAAAATCAAAACAAAGGATATTTGATGGACGTTTTCTGGATTGTGTTTAGTTGTTTTGCGATATCGCTGATGGCTGGGCTGCTGCGTTATGCGGTGAGTGCTAAGAGGGAGGGGGCGCTTGGCGTTGGGTGTTCGTTCGCTTATCACCTGTTTGTTGTGTTGCTGTTGATTGAGATACTGAGAGGGTTGTATGTCTAAGATTTTTTCTATCATGGGGGTGCCGATGCTTTTAGGGGCTGCATGTGGAGCTCAGGAGTGTGAGATGGTTGCAGATTGTAACCGACTGGAAGAGTCCCTTGAGCGTGTGGACCTGATGGACATGTTTGATCGCCAGTCCAAGGTGGGTTACTTGAGTGAGGCGGACAAGGAGGACTTGTTGCGCAAGATCAAGTTTGCATTTAAAAAGATGAGTTGGCATTTGTCGGAGGCTGAGTACCAGGCCGAGGGGATCAAGAGCATAGATGTGCGGGAGGCAGCTCTGGCAGCCATTGGTGGGGCTATAGCGGGCCTCAAGGAGGGGCCGTATGGTGTGGTGACAGGTGCGTGTTTGGGGGCTCTGGCGCGAATTGTGTATGGTTCTTCGCTATGTTTCATTAGGGCGATGGACCACGTGTGTGATGCTGACTTTTATGCATGCAAGTGCGACGACTGGATACGGATCTATGAGCGGGGTTACTGGTGATGTGTAAAGATAAGGATAAGGATAAGGATATGGATATGGATATGGATATTGATATGGATATTGATAAGTATAAGTATAAACTTAGAAAAATCAATGTGGAATCGCTATTCAATTTATGTGAGTGCATAAGGGTTTTCCACGCAACCCGAGATTATGACAAAAAAGAGTGTTTGAAAGTCGAGATGCTTATGTGTGCGGAAAGAGTAGCTGTTTGCGAGGAATTAAGCGCTTGACGTCACGAGAAGGACCCTAATGACGGCATTAACTAAAGTTTCAGCGAGGTTTTACCGTGCGGACACGCAACAGAACCAGTGGATGCAAGCCCTTGATCTGCGCTTAGAGCATGAGTGGTATGTGACCATTTTGAATATTGATTTCACCACAACGAGTACTGTGGATGCTGATTTTTTCTATGAGCTGATTCGCAAGTCGAAGACTTTTGACAAGGACTTTTGGTTTCCAGCGATAGAGCATGAAGGTGTGCTTTACGTAGCTGGTGGGGTTCTGAAGATTTCTGACGGGAAGACCTTCTTCTTTGTGCCACCGAGGAGTGTAGAAGATGACCATGAACGTTGAGATCTCTGCAGCCGCCTTGGATACCATGTTGCGCAATGCGTGGTGCGCAGGAAGTCTTTTTGAGCTGAAGAAGGCCTCGCCCGAATACCGCCATGAATGCTTGGACTGGAAGGAAGCTATTGCTCAGGACGTTGAGCAAATCCTGCTGTACAATCTGGACCCTGAGTTCAGGATACCTGAATCTTGATACCGACGGCGTAGGTTTTGCTGCGTTGTTGATCGTAGATCCAGGTGATTCTGGGGTCTGAGTCTGCGCGTCCTGGGGCTAGACCTGGCACGAGTCGGTCACTAATCTCATCACGGAGCCCCTTGAGGGCGCATTGGAGGTTATCCCCATCGCATTGCCTGGGTGATAGTCTTGTGAGCGTGACGATGGCTTTGTGGTCTTTTAGTGGCATAGCTGGGACAAAGAGTTTGACGGCGTTTTTCTGCACACGGCGTCTTCTAGCTTTTGCTGTCCAGTGCTCAGTTGAGTTTGCTTCAGAGAGTGTGCGGATAGGTATGACAATTTCGAAGGAACCCATGAAGAAAAAGACCAATCAAACTGTGTATGGCCCAGTGATACTGGAACCCACAAAAACTAAACACATGTTTCGGGAGCTGGTTGTTGAATACAGGACTGCCTATGGAAGGGTGTTTTTTGTTCCGGTATGTGCAAGGAGCAAACTGCTGCGTAAGGTAGGTACCTCTAGGGGGAGTTCGTGGAGCTTAGCTGATCTAAGGCGCCTGCAGGAGTTCGGATGTGAGGTGCACATACTTGGGTGGACTTTGTCAGAGTACGAGAAGATGTGCAACCGGGAGGTAGGGGAGTGACTATTTACTCAACTAGCAATATGTGCGTGGACTTGTCTAAAGTGCAGGGGATTTCCATTTCTGACGGTCTCGTTTGGTTCAAGCTCGTAGTGATGATGTCGAATGGAACTCGTCAAGTTGAGCGCTTTATAAACGCTCATGAAGCCTATGAGCGCTACGAAGACTTATACCATGAGTGGATGAGATACCGCAAAAGTAAAAAGCCCAGGGGAGGTTGGATTCCCTGGGCTAAAACAAACAACCAAATCGGGATGAACCGAAGTGTCCATATGGCATGGACGGCTGCATTATGCGATTTTGCTGGATTTCTCGCAAGGATTCGAAAAGTGTAGCTAAGAAAGATTGAAGTTGGATATCTAGGAGTGGTCTTCGAAGGCGGAGACGCTGTGAGGATTTTAACCCCCACAGCGAAAACCTTTTTATATCGCCAGGAGTTCTGAGCTCCTGAGGACATCCCTAACTAAGATGCCCTCAGTATTGTTCGTTGCCTGATTAATCGCAACAACAAATCTCGAGCTCCTGGATTAACTCACAATCCACGGAGAAAAACATGTCCCACAACACTTCCTCAGACAATTCAGAATCACGACGAGGCCTAAAGAGTCCATCGTATTTTCCATGCCCTAATGAAATCGTAGACTACTGGCTATCACGCCTAACCTCCGTGGAGCTTCGTGTATTTCTCTTTATCAATCGAAAAACGCTTGGTTGGCACAAAACAAGAGACCGAATCAGCATTTCACAATTGGAGGAGGCTACAGGTAGTTCCAGAACACACATAACAGAGGCAACAGAGTCTCTACAAAAGAAGGGTTTAATAACAAAAGAGGTGATTGGTCCAGAAGGAAACCAACAAACATTTTATACCCTTCTGTTCGAAGACTCAAATAATTCAGACCAGTGGCCTGAGGTCACCCCCCCCCAGTGTCCTGAGGTCACCCCCCCCAGTGACCTGGGGTCACCCACAAAAGACACTCTTACAAAAGAAAACAAGATTGTTTGTGGCGCTGTGGCGCCTAAAAAAGAATTTGTCAATTCTGAAGAAGATGTTTCCAAGCAGGAAATCCACGCAGCATCTACCAAGTGTCGCAATCATCAAGGAAAGATCACAGAGGTAACGCAGAGTGAGATCTTTCGCCTGTCGATACAATTCCATCCTAACTGGATGTCTGATGAGATTCTGGAGGCTTGGGACATTTTAGTTGCCCACAACGGGGTAGTGAGCGATGCTTTTCGATTCATAGAGGGCACAGTTGAAAAGATCCGGAATAGGAAGAAATCAAAATATTTAGATACCAAATCAAGCGGGAAGCGGCCATGTCAAGCAAAGGAACACCCACCGGAGAAGGAGCTGATTTTTCCTCCTTCAATCGACCTAACGAAGGGACTTTAAAAGAACAAAACTTCGGCAGGAGGTTTAGGGATGCCTCGCTTAGCTCAGCAAAACTACCCCAAGAAGAGGCCTTAAAAGTACAAAAGTGGCTAAAGAATCCTGGGAGATTCCTTGTTTTCTTGGGATCCCCTGGCATAGGTAAAACCTATCTTTGTGCTGCCCTCTTTGAATGGATAGCTCCAAAGGTGCGATCCATTCGATATTGGGACGAAAGAGACCTGCTTAGGGCTGTACGCAACTCGATGTCAGAGAAGGGGGACTACTTAGGGTTTCTCAGATCAAAGATCGACGACAAGGTGCTGTTTATAGACGACGTAGGGGCTAGTGGCATTACGGAGTGGCGTAAAGAAATACTGATGGATATTGTCAACTATAGATATGACCTACAGTGCCCTACAGTATTTACCAGCAACCTTTCTAAAAACGAGATATCAGCTGGGTATGGGGAGCGTGTGGCTTCTAGGCTGTTTTCTAAAGAGAATGTTATCATAGAAATGATGAGCGCAACTGATTTAAGGCAGCAGGAGGTTGAAGGGTGGACTTAAAAACTATTGGTAGCTTAAATGGCATTTTCCCAATTGCCGATCAAGAAGAAGAGGTGCACTATATTTTGCATGACGGAAGGTCTGAAAAGATTCTAGGTGGTCCAAAGAAGGTTTACGAAGTAAAATGTCCTAGGTGTGGTGGAAAGATGGGCATAGCCTGTCACAACGACGTACCAAAGAGAAGCTCGGAGAGGGCGTGGTTTTGCATGGAAGACACGTGTTTAGCAAAGAACTGCCTGGCATTTCGGATGAGGAATCCACTTCCAGATCCTCATGAGACTCCAACACAGAGAACTACTAGGCAGAGTAAGACAGAGAAGGAGCCTCAGAAAAGCTACAGCACCCCGTGGGATGACGATCTATGACAGAAGATGAAGCACCTTCTTGGATTAGGATAGAAGACTCTGTTCCCAAAGAGATGCAAGATGTGTTTGTGTGGCTTGGAGGCAACAAGCAACGGTGCACAAAGGCCAGGGTTGCAAGGTTTAGATACAGATATGGATACCGTGGAGTGGATTTGAAACGTTGCCGCATTGCTTGCGAGTGGGTTGGTCTTTGGAAGCCTATAAATCCAGAAGAAGTAACGCATTGGATGCCTATTCACAAGCCTGCGCCTAATCCAAAAAGAAAAAAACCAACCAACGACTCCATCCAGAAACAAGCACAGGACGAACAGAAACCCCTATAGGAGGAACGATCTATGGTGAATGTGTGTATTGACAGCTTTAAGAGCGATCGTGCCCAGGAGTGGCCTTTATGAAGGTTGGCGACAAAGTGACGTTCAAGATAGGCGGCTATGAATGGAGCAATGACATAGAACCAGGGATGTGTCGAATCTTATCAGTAACCAACGGGGAGAAAACTGTGACAAATACATGCTGTGGTAGCCAAAACGAAAACAAAGTGCCTGGGGTGGCCTCAAAGCTCTCCATAGCCCTACACGACAGCGGTCTAAGCTTTGCAGCTAGGGGGGTGTATGCTGCGATCCTGGAGATGGACACAGAGGCGCCCACACACTACGTCGCTACCGAGGACGTCTTGAGCCTGACAGATGACTCCTGCGAAACTCTGGATTGCCTACGTGAGCTGGAGGCTGGGGGGTACATTCAGAACTTCATTAGTGTATGTGTGAAGCACCATGAGTGAGCAGACTTGCACTTTCTGTTTAAATAAAGATAGCATAATCTCTAGAGATACTTGTTGCACTGGATGCAGTGTTTTTCGCCAACACCTAGTAGAGTGGATGTCAACACTGTGGCATGAGGTAGGTGGCGACGAGGCTCCAGCTGACGATACAGAGGTACTGGCGTACGTCTTTGGTTCTGCTTGGGCTCCAGCACATAAGCTTGGCAGAATTGAGGTCTGTGTGTACTCTGACGGGCAATACATGACCCGAGAGGGGATCTGTATGCATGTAAGTGCTTGGATGCC
>ERZ1292644.443-Hain-H14-01um-R2-443-length-28836-cov-7_pt1 | contig 28836 bp, 45 predicted proteins | sample MGYA00564402_ERZ1292644 | MGnify/ENA primary metagenome ERZ1292644 (study PRJEB36523, sample SAMEA6512644) | groundwater metagenome | collected 2019-01-09 | study: AquaDiva: Metagenomics assemblies of 32 groundwater samples
CCGCCTCCTTGAAGGTGAGCTGCACGACGAGTTCCCGCGCCAGCCCGAGCAGGTGAGCGCCCGATGACCCAGCTCAACCCCGTGCGGATGATCCGGGCCTGCGCACCCAGTTTGGCCCATGACCAGCTCGTTACCGCCGTGGTCGACGCCGGTACGACGCAGCAGCTAGGTAAGCGCGGCGCCAACGGGTGCCCATCTCACGATGACGTGGACGCCTACCTGGCGGGTAACGCAACAGGTTCTTGCTTGGACACCTTCTGGTCTCAGCGGTATCTGGGGTCGCTGCCGTTGTGGAGTCTCCTGGCGCTGTGGCGGTCCTGGCGCAAGGCGGCCCGCCCATGACCCTCCCCTGCATCACCGTGCGCCAGCCGTGGGCCCGTTGCATCGCAGTCGGCGAGAAGCTGGTCGAGAACCGCGGCAAGACAACATCGCATCGTGGCCTGATCGCCATCCACGCCGGCAAAACACCCGACCCGCTCGGCGACCAGGACCCGCGCGTACTCCGACTGTTCGGCGAAGACCCGCGGCTCAGCGCGTCTGTCGGCGCCATCGTCGCGGTCGCCACGCTGGTCGGCTGCCACCAGGCGAGCCCTATCTGGCCGACGTGCTGTGCGCCATGGGGCGAAGTCCTGCACTACGGCCCGTCGGGGAAGAGTCGGCCTGCCCACCATCTGGTGCTCGCCGATGTGGTTCGACTCGATCGGCCGGTGCCGGTGCGCGGGCAGGTTCGGGTGCCGTGGTCTGCGCCTGCGGAGGTTGAGGCCGCCGTACGCGCCCAACTCGCTGAGGCGGGTGTCCGGTGACGACAGGCATCCCCGTCATCGACTGCCTCGCGGCCCGCGTCCACGACTCGTACGTGGCTGCGAAACGCGCCCAGGGAGCCACATCGGTGCCGTCCCGGTACGGCACCGGCGAACTCCTGCGCCCGTACAACGAACTCGACGAGCGGGACAAAGAAGACGACCGCCGGACCGTACGCACCGTGCTCGGCGGGTTGGCGCAGATGCCACTCCGCGAGGTGTGGGGGCTGCTCGCGGACCTGCGGGATGAATGGTTGCTGGCCGAACTGCGGAACGCCGCCAACGCCTGCGACCCGCCGCCGGAAGACTTCGCCGACCGCTGCGCCGAGGCAACCGCCGCAGAGGGGGGTCTGCAATGACCGCATGGCTCGCCCGCTCCTGCACCTACTGCCAGGCCCAATCCGGTCACCAGTGCAGCACCGCCAACGGGGTTCCGCTCGTATATCCGCACACGGAACGGGTCGAGGGCGCCGACTCGCGCGGCGTGTGCCCGGAATGCCTCTCCAGTGAACGCCTGGACCGTGAAGGCCGGATCGGCGCCCATGACCAAGTGCGCGCCAGTCGGCGCACCGAAGTGCCGTGCCCCGGCGGCGGCAGCATGCCGGAGCTGGCATGGTGACCCGCCTTTGCGTCGGCCGCCCGCCGGAGTGGTGGTACACGGGCGACGACGGCAACCGGCTCGCGTTGGCTTTCTGCCGGGCTTGCCCTTTCCGGCCACGCTGTCCGGTCGGCGATCCCCGCCCGCACGGGGTAATTCGCGCCGGTTTCGCTTATACCGACAGCGGCGCCCGGCTTCCGCTGTGCGTCTGCGGCTATCCCCACGTCACCAACAACGTCAAGCCGATGACCCGCTGCCCCCGCTGCAAGCTTCCCGGCCTCGACCGGTTCGCGCCGGACATCCAACGGTGGGCTGCCCGGGGCGACAGCGGGGCGGCGATGGCCCGGCGGGTCGGCTGTGCACCCAAATCCATCCGCGACGCCCTCCGTCGGTGGGCTTCCAATCCCGAAAGGACGACAGCATGAGCCTGCCCATGATGAGCGGCACCGGACGACTCATAGATGACCCCGAATTGCGTTTCACACCGTCCGGGAAGGCCGTGGCGAAGGTGCGGCTGGCCTTCAACTCCCGTCGCAAAAACCCGCAAACCAACGAGTGGGAAGACGGCGATGTCTTCTTCGTCGATGGCACGGTGTGGGGCCAGGAGGCCGAAAACCTGGCCGAGTCACTGTCCCGCGGCGTCGAAGTGGTCGTCATCGGCCGGCTGAAGACCCGCAAGTACGAGACGCGGGAGGGCGAGAAGCGGTCCGTCGTTGAACTGGCCGTCGACTCGATCGGCCCGACGCTGAAGTACGCCACAGCGCAGGTCCGAAGGATGGATCGCAAGTCGCAGGACGGTGGAGCGCCAAGCGCCGGCTTCGATGACCCGTGGGCGACAGGGACCCCGGCCGGCGGCGGCGCGGACCGTTCTGTCGGCGACTTCGATTCTGAGCCGCCGTTCTGATCATGTTGATAGTTCCTGCCCACGCTCTGATATGGGACGACGACCCGGACGCCGACCTGTATGGCGATCCGCCGGACCCGTTCGAGGTCGTCGACGAGGTGGCCATCGACCGTGTCGTCGCCGGCAAGGCACGCTTCCTGGGCCTACACCTGTCCGACCAGCACGAGTTGTTCCGCCGCTGCGTGGAACAGGGCTGGGCTGACGGACACATCCGCTACCGCTTCAGCATCGGCAACGCCGCCATCAAGCGGCTACATGCGGCCATGAACCCCAACCGGCTGCCGCGATCCGCGGATCGCGAGGCGGCGGCGTGACCGGCATGCCCGCCCCGCTGGTCTGTACCGGCCGCGCCGTGGACGACCAGCTCCGCCCGGTCGCCGACGCGTGCGGCGACCAGTTCGAGGCGCTCCCAGCGCTCCCAGAGGGCTGCGAGTGGCTGGTGCCGGGCGCCCGCACAGACCCCGACCGCGCACACCGGCCGCTACGCACACCAACGGCCGTGGAGCAGGACAACCAAGCCCGGGGCGCCGGCTGGAGCGTTCACGTCCGCCCGGACGGCTCGCGCGCGGCGGCGTGCCCAAAGTGCCGCAAACCCAACGCGGAGGTCGTCGCGGACTGCCGCGCCATCCAGCAGGACCTGCTCACCCGGGAGCCGGACCGTCCGGCCGACAACACCTGAAGGAGAACACCGATGCTCACCATCCCCACATTCGACCGCCGCCGCGCCCTCGCCGCGCTCGTCTTGGGTGCCGCGCTCACCACGCCCCTGGCTGCCTGCAACACCACCGAATCCGGCGATGACACCTCCGTTGAGGTGGATGTGCCGGACTGCGACGCCGAAGACCGCCGCAAGAAGGAAATCCCCGACTGCGGCCGGAAGGTCAACGGCCAGTACCGGGAGTGGTCGTGGGTGGCCGCAGGCAAGACGAAACCGCCGACGGGCTGGACGTCGGCGAAGGAGTCGAGCGCTGGGAAGCCGGCGCCGAAGACGTCGACGGCGAAGAAGCCCACGACGGGTGGCGGCACCAAGTCCGGCACCTCACGGTCCGGCACGTCGAACCGTCGGCGCTAAGGGAGCCGGCATGGCGCTACTCATCCTCGCCGCCGCACTCGTGGGCGCAGTCGTCTCCTTCGGGCTCACCGTCGCCCTGCGCCCAGCCCGCCCGCTGTCCCGCAGAAACCGCGCCCTGATCAACGACGCCGCCGCGTTCATCGGCCGGGTTCGCCACCCGACCAGCCTCGACCGCGTTGAAGTTCTTTCCGACCCATCCAAGGACGCCGCCGACCGGTGGCTTGACCGCTACAACAAGGAGTTCCAGTGACCCGCAATTCTCGCCGCACCGCGGCAGCCGCGCTCGCCCTCGTGGCGCTCGGCGTGCTGACCGCTTGCTCGACCCGGCCGCCGGCCGACGAGGTGTACCTGTTCTACAAGGACGGCTCCGTCGACACCAAAGAGTTCCAGGAGTGCGTCGAACCGAACGGCAAAGGCCCGTGGCAGGCCAACAACAAGGTGTTCGCTCTGCCGACGTCGCTGCGCACCTGGAACATCCGACCCAACGGCGGTGACACCGACCAGTGGATCCGCTCCTCGTCGAAGCCGGGGGCTGGTGGGCAGCCAGGCCCCGAGGTGGGCGTGTTCGCGACCGCCGAGTTTTACCTGAACACCAACTGCGACGGCGGCAAGGACTCCCCGGTCGTGCAGTTTTGGGAGAAGACAGGCCGCCGGTACAAGGTGTCCGACGGCGACGGCGTGTTCTCCGACGAGGCGTGGCGCACCCTGCTGCTCAACACGCTGGTGCCGGCTGAGGAAAAGGCGATCCGGGAGGTAACCCGCAACTACAGCGCCGACGCACTCGACGCGAACGCGGACGGGGTGTGGAAGAAGATGGAGGAGGCGCTCGGCACCACGTTCCTCGCGGAACTGAAGGCGAAGACCGGCGGGGACTACTTCTGCGGCCCGACCTATGACCGGGCGAAGCAGGACTGCCCGCCGATCCGCATTTCGATCACGGACGTGAACTTCGCCGACCCGGGTATCGCCGAGGCGCGGGCGAAGGTGTTCAAAGCCGAGCAGGACGCGAAGGCCGCGCTGATCGCCGCCCAGTCGCAGGTGGATGTGGCGAACAAGCTGTCGCAGGCGGGCAAGGACGCAGGGTATGTGCGGCTGAAGGAGCTGGAGTCGCAGCTCGCCGCGGCGCAGGCGTGCGCGCAGAACCCGAACTGCACGCTGATCATCAGCGGTTCGGCTGGCGTGAACATCACCCCGAAGTAGCGGTTCCCGGCGCGGTCCGTCTCCGCTGAGGGCCGCGCCACCCGCCCCCCGCCACAACGACCACGGAGGTGCTGATGCCGGGCCTGAACGACATCATCCCGTGCCCGTCAAATTCGTGCCGGCGCCACCATCTTGCGCACGGCTACGACCACGACTGCTCGGTTGATCTTCCGGCACGGTCCAGGGTTGAGCGGCCGGCACTCAAGGCCGCAGCGCGACGCTGGCCACCGGTGCTCGTCAATGAGGTGGCGTGATGATCTCGTCAGTTGTCGGGGGACCGCTTGGCGGGACGCTGCGGCAGCGTGGCGCCGGGCTGACGGACATACCAGGCGATGAACTCACGGATGATCGCGGACCGGTTCCGGTCGCCGACGAGCACGCCAAAGAGGTTCCACAGGCGGTCCCCAACGGAGATCACCCGGCGTGGCGTGGTGTGCCGGTCTCGGTCGGTGCTCATGCCGCGACGGTAGGTCGTGGATATCCGCAACACAATGACGCGATCTTTGCGTGGATAGCCACGCCCGGGTAGGGTGTGGCTATCCACATACTGGCTCTGAACTGGAGAGAAGGGAGTGGGAGCCGTGGCTCAGAAGCACCTCTACATTCGCGGCGTCGACACGCCGATCTGGGACGCTGCCGAGCGCATCGCGAAGCGCAACGGCACCAGCGTCTCGCAGCTCGTCATCGACGCACTGGCCGAGCACCTGCCGAAGGCCGCCGAGAAGCCGGTCCAGGAGTCGCCTCGGTGGGCCGACCTTGGCGCCGACGCCGCCAACGCGGCCTGATCCCCTCACCACCCCACTTCGGAACGGAGACGCCTCGGTGGCATGGGTCCGGTACGACGACCAGTTCCCGATCAACGGGAAGGTCACTGCCGTGATCGCCGACGATGCCGGCGCGCTCGCCCTTCAGGTACTTGCGAACACGTGGTCGAACACCACCAAGTTCCCGGGCTACATCCCGCCGCACCAGCCCGGCATGCTCCTTGCCGACAAAGCCCTCGCCGCCCAGTGGGCGGCCGTGCTCGTGCGACACGGCATGTTCCACGACCGCGGCAGCGAGTGCCCGGAATGCAAAGAGGAGTACGCCCACCTGCCTGAGGACAAGGGCGCGGGCTGGGTCATTCACAACGCCAAGGACTACCGGGCGCCCGCCCGTGACCGCACCACTCCGGGCACATCCGCGGAACTGTCCGAGAAGCGTCGGGCTGCCGGCCGCAAGGGCGGCAGGGCTTCCGCGGCACGTCGGTCGCCCGACGGCAAGCAAACGCCAGCAAATGAAGCAACCCAAGCAAACGGCCAAGCAAACGCTGAAGCAAGCCCAAGCAACAGTGGAAGCAAAACCGGCGAGGACGGCAAGCAAAACTCGGACGGGGCAGTTGCCGAGCAGCCAGCAACACCGCCGGAAGCAGCGAAAACACCCGACCCTGGTACCAAGTTTGCTGGCGTGAGCAAAACCAGCAACTTGCCTGAGCAAAGCGTGAGCCCCGTACCCGTACCCGAACCCGGTCTTGCTTCTAACGAAGCAAGTGTGTCTCCGACGGTCCGACGCAAAGCGCCGGACGACGACGACCGACCGACCCTCGACGGCATGCCCGCAAAGCCGAGGCGGGAGCCGACAGGCAATGACACTGCTTTCGGCATCGCCCGCTGGTGGATCGACAAGCGCGAACGCGACGGCGAGCCGGTCGTTGTGAACAGCCGTCACGGACCGATGCACTACGTCCAGAAGGCCGTCGTCGCGTGGCTATCGGCGTACTCAGAAGCCGAAATCAAGCAGGCGCTTGAGATTGCCAAGGTTGGCGTGCCAACGCAGCAGCAACTCGAACGCGCGCTGAAGACCATCCGGAAGGGCGAGCCGGGACCCGACTGGGCGTCCGCCAACCGCAAGGCCGGCCGTAGAACCGGGCAGGTCCACGACACGCACGCCAAGACCTACAAGGGACTCAAGGGACGGACCGCATGAGCCTCACGGACATTGATCTCCAGGTTGCCGCCCGCGAGCACCTGATCGCGCACGGCATCGACCCCGACGCGCCGCAGCAGCGGACCGCGTTCGACCTCGCCGAGCACATGGTCGCCAACGCCATGCACCTGCTCGGCGCGCACGTGCCGCCGGTGTTCGAGGAAGCCGAACCTACCCACCCGGCCGTAGTCGCGTGGGTCCACTCGTTCCTCGACCGCCCCCGTGCCACGTCCAACCTGTTCATGCTCGGCCCCACCGGCTCCGGCAAAAGCCACCAGGCGTACGGCGCGCTGCGGCAAATCGTGCTCGCGCAGGCCCGTCGCCGGAAGCTGTTCCGCTGGAGAACCACGACGTTCGCCGACTTCAACGCCGCGATGCGGCCCCGCTCCGACGATGGTCACGTCGAAGCGCTGGCGGAGTTTCAGCAGACCGACCTGCTCCTGCTCGACGACCTTGGCGCCGGGGTCACGTCGGCGTGGACGGACGACAACCTGTACCGGCTGATCGACTACCGCTGGTCCCACCGGCTGCCGTCCATCGTCACCACCAACCTTGACGGCGACGACATCGCCGCGGTGTTCGACGAGCGGGTCGTGTCGCGACTCAACGCCTCCGTGGACGTCGTATTCGACGGCCCGGACCGGCGCATCGGTGGTGCCCGATGACCGACGACCACAACACCCCGGCGGCGGCCAGCATCTTCTACGACCACAACGCCGAACGGGCGGTGCTCGGCGCGATGCTCGCCGACCGCGGACAGATCGCCGAGGTGGAGCCAATCCTTACTGTGGACGCGTTCCACCACCCGGCGCACCCACTGCTGTTCACCGCCCTGGTTGAGCAGCGCCAAGCGGACGAGCCCACCGACCCGGTGTCACTGGTTGCCCACCTTGCCGCCACCGGCCGGCTCGGCAAGGTTCCGGAGCGGGGCACATACGTGTCAACGCTGTTCGGGGAGGCGCCGGCACCGCAGTCGGCAACGCACTTTGCGCGGATTGTCGCCGAGCGCGCCCTGCGTCGCCACTACGACGCCGAACTAGACAAGGCCCGCGCCGCGATCCGCGCCGGCACAGGCAACGCCGCCGAACTGATCGAGGCGCACCGGCAGGCAATCGCCAAGCTCGCCGACCGGACAACCGGTGGCCGTGACGGCTACCGGCCGTGGAACGACGTGGCGTCGACGTCGCTGGAGAAGCTGGAGCGGCGCCGCAACGGCCTAGACCAGGACGACGCCCCCATCTCGACCGGCTTCCCCGACGTCGACAAGGCACTGGGTGGCGGGCTGCGCCGCAAGGAACTGATCGTCATCGCCGGTCAGTCGGGCGAGGGCAAGTCCACGTTCGCGTCGGACATCGTGCGGGAGCACGCCTTCCACCAGTGGCTACCAACCGGCGTCGTGACGATGGAGATGCCCGACGACATGATGTTCAACCGGCTCGTCTGCGCTGAGGCCGGCGTCCGGTCCGAGGGAATCCGGGATGGGTTCACCGACATCCACGACTGGTCGGCAATCAACGAAGTGTGCAAGGAAACGACCGACGCGCCGCTGTTCATCGACGACACCCGCGGACAGACCTTCGCCGACATCCGGCTACGGGCGAAGCGGCTCAAGGACCGCTACGGAATCGTCACCCTGGTCGTCGACTATCTCGGGTTGATCGAGTGCCGGGACGACCGCCCACGCAACCAGCAAGTCGACGACCTCGCCCGCCGCTTCCACGGTCTCGCCGACGAACTCGACGTGTGCCTCATCCTCCTCGCCCAACTCAACCGGAACGTGGTCCACCGATCGGACAAGCGGCCCCAACTGAACGACCTCAAGGAGTCCGGTGGCATCGCCGCCCACGCCAACACGGTAATCCTCGTGCACCGTCCGGAGCGGCACGGCAAGGACGACCGACCGGGCGAAGCGGACCTGATCATCGCGAAGGCCCGGTCTGGCCTGGAGACCACGGTCCCCGTTGCCGCGCAGCTCCATTTCAATCGCTTCTTCTCGATGGCCTACTGAAGGGAACCCCTGCCATGACCGTCTCGTTCGAAATCGACCGCCAGCACAGCAACACCTTCCCGCCCTTCGTCGACGGCTGCGAACACTGCCTGCCCAGCGGCTGGCACGGCGTCGTGGTTCCGTTCGCCACGGTTACCAACGGCGACTCCCTGACCGCGTTCTACCACCACGGCCGCTGCGGCAACCAGTGGTTCACGTCCTGGTCCGCGCGGTACGCCCACACGTGGCAGCGGGTGATCGGCGCCGCGCCGGTGGAAAACGGCCGCCGCCTCGCCGCGGTACCGACGGTCGAGCAGATCGCGCTGCCCGGCCCGCGCGGTGCATCCGGCGAGATCGCGTAGGTGACGTCGTGAGCCTCTACATCAACGCCGACAACGTGACCGCCGTCCTCCTGCCCGAGGTGGGTTGGCTGCCGGTCGACAAGCTGTCCAGCGGCAGGTCCAGTTTCGATCTGGACTCGTACGAGTTCCACCGGGGCAACCGGTCGCTCCTTGGTGGCGGCACCGAGAAGCACGTCCCGGCAACCGGCTTCGTGTTCACATCCGAGGGCAAGCAGGTCTACGGCCCGCTGACGAGCGTGCTCGCGGTCAAGGCCGAGGACGACGAGGACTGAGCGCCGCGATGCCGCAGGCAATGAACTGCCGATACTGCCCGGACCCGCTCGCCACCGATATCGAGCGGGCGTACGGGGAGCACGTCGGCTGTGTGACCCGCCACCGCGCGAGAAGGTCGCCAGCGCGCCTGCCGAGGTGGCGGCTGCGCTGGTCCTGGACTGGTCCGGCAAGGACGGCACCCCGAAGGCGGGCGTCGGGGACCTCACGGACTGCCGGCTGTGCGGCAAGCCCACGCTGTTGCGCCACCCGGACACGCGGCTGCCGTGCCACAAGACGTGTGCCGAGCGGGAGTTAGCGGGTGGTCGCTGATGCCGGGCTGTGACCGCTGCGCCGCAGACGCCCACCTGATCAAGGTTGGCTTCCGCATCGCGATCCGAGGCGGGCAGCGGTACGCGGTCCGAGACCACCTGAAGTACGAGATCGACCCGGCTTGCCGGGAACACCCAACCCCAGAAAGAACGGAAGTGAAAACATGATCGAAGTGCCTGAAGCCAACCGGATCCTCCGCTACGAAGTGCCCGTGGACGACGAGTGGCACACCCACACCCTGAAGGGGCCGATCGTCCACGTCGGCTCCCGCGACCCGCTAGTGGTCGAGTTCTGGGCATTCGACTGCGGCGGATGGGAGGCCGACCGAGAGTTCCGGGTGTTCGGCACCGGGCATCCGCTCCCCGGCCGACGGCTGGCCCACCACGGGACGGTGGTCGTGGCTGGAGGCCAACTGGTCTGGCATCTGATCGAGGGCGCCCCCACGTCGTCCGCCAGCCCAGATGCGGCCAGCGGGTCGCGGGCGGTGGCCGCATGACGAACCGACCGCGCGTTTGGCTGGACTGCGAAACGAGCAGCCTCGATGACGACCGCCGCGCCTACGAGGTTGCCCTGATCGGCCGTCCGCCCGGCGCCGGCCGCGCCGATGACCTGGAGTGGTCGTGGTTCGTCGACATCGCCAACCTCGATCTGCCCAACACGGCGGACCCGATCTCGTTGGAGGTGGGCGGGTTTTGGCGCCGCCACCCGCAAGCCGCCCTGGTGCCGCTCACGGGCCGGCTCGCGGGCGTCGTCCGCGAACTGCCGGACGCACCGCCGGATGCCCCGGTGGTTTCGGAGCGAGAGGTGCTGTGCCTGGTCTCGGACCTCACCGCCGGGAAGGCCAGCGTGCACGGCTCCAACCCGCGCTTCGACCTGAACACGTTGGAACCGCGGATGGCGGCGTACGGGATCCTGCCGGACTGGCACTATCGCCCAGAGGACGTGCCGGGGATCGCCCGTGGCTGGCTGCTCGGCCGCGGGCATGTGGATCCGCCGCGCAAGTCGGACCAGGTTTCCCTCGCGTGCGGGATCGACCCCGCGAAGTACGAGCGACACACAGCCCTCGGTGACTGCCGCTGGCTCCGTGACCTGTCCGACCTCATCGAGCAGCCTGAGGCGACTGGCGACGCAACTGACCCGATGCCCGTCTTCACCATCAAGGCCAAGGACCGGCTGGCCGTCCGCGCCGTCACCCACTACGCCGAACTATGCAGGGACGCCGGGCTCGAAACGCAGGCGCAGGAGGTCGAGGAGGCCATCGCCGAGATGTACGCGTGGCGCGCTCGCCACCCGAAGTCGGTGAGGTTGCCGGACCACAAGCACGTTCCAGTTGCTGGCATCGGCGAGACCCGGGAGGCATCCGATGCATGATCCAGACGTCCTGTTGTTCGAGGTGCCCGTCCTGAAGCTCGACGTCTGGCACCAGGAGCCGGGTGGCCACGACGCCTTCGAAGTGTGCGGCCACGCCCCGCGCGGCGCCCGCCGTTTCGCTTGGACACTGCGCCACGCCCGGCATCTACACCTGCGCTGGTGGCGCTACCTGAACGTCAAACGCTGGATCGTGGACCGCTGCGACCACTGCGGGAAACGCTTCCGGTGGAAGGAGTCCCGGAACTCGTACCAGTCGACGGACCGGGTGTGGCACGACGTGTGCATGAGCCTGCGGCACGTTCGCAACGACCTTGACGACCTGACCGGCTACGTGCTCGGCACGGCTGACTCGAACGCTCGGTGGCGGGCGAATCGCCGACTGGAGCATGTGGAGCGGAAGAGCAAAGAAGCGATCAAGGAGGCGTCGTGATCATCGACTTGGGCAAGCTTTCCCCGACCGGCCGGGACTGGTACGAGCGCCTCGATGCTGTGCTGCGGGAGGAGGTCGGCCGCCGACTGCCCGGCTACTGGACCGCTGACGACGCACACCGGGCAGCGTGGATCGCTGTCGAGACTGCCGCGGAGGAGATGCGGGCGGTCATCGACGAGGAGGTGGCAAAGCAGGTCAAGGCCGATCCGGCTGATGCGGTCGGGGATGTGCTGTTCGACTGGGCGCATGAGGGCTGCGACGACGAGGACGGCTGCCACGGCGGTTCCCGGCCGTGGTGGAACGGGCCGGCGCAGAGGCTGACCGATCCGTGCTCGGCGGTCGTCGCCGTAGCCGTCGAGCACCAACTCCTCCTTGATGAGGTGGATGCGGCGGGTGAGGCCGGCGACGACGCCGGCTGGGTTGCCACGCTGCGCGCAGGCGTCGAAGAGGTTGGTCGGGCCTGGGACGCAGCCGATGCGGACGAAGCCCCGACGGACGCGGCACGGCGTGAGGTGCTGAAGCTGGCCGCGTGGTGTGTGGCGCTGGTCGAGGAGCTGGACCGACGTCGTGAAGCCGAGCGGGTGCGCCTCCGGGAGCACGCCGCAGACGCCCGGGAGGCGTCGTGACCGTCCACAGCATCGAACCAGCCGAGGTCGCGGAAGTGGTCGAACGCTACGTGGCCGAACAACTCGCCGACACGCGCCAGTACGACAACCGGTCGCCTCTCGACCAGTCCGGGGTGTGGTCCCTGCATCGCATCGCCGCGGACATCTACGCCCTCGGCTTTGCGGCCTGCGAACGGACCGCCGCCGTTCGCGCCCGGGGTGAACGGGAACGGGAGACGCCTCGCGAGTCCGGGAGTCCGTCGTGACTCCCGGCGACATGGCCTTCCGGGCGCGTGGCTGCGCCATCTTGGCCGAGGGCATCGTCCAGGACATCAATGCCGTCCGCCTCGGCACAGCCAACCCCTCGGTACGCGGCAAGTACGAGCGCGAGCACCAGCGTGAGGCCGGGTACGCCGTCGCCGACCGGTACATCGCGCTTGCCGACGCATGGACGGCACTGGCCGCGCTGGAGGAGACGAAGTGACCGAGCCGCAGACGTTCCGGATCCGCCCGTTCACCGTCGACGCCATGCGCTGGCAGCCCGAAGACCAACCCGCCGCACAGGCGGTCATCGACTGGCTGGAGTCGCTGGACGTCGGCCCGCAACTTTCCGACGACGGGCAGGCGATCATCCTGATGACCGACGGCACAGGCGTCTACCCGGGCAACTGGGTGTTCCGGATGCCGTCCGGGCTGGTTGCCGCAGAGTCGGCTGAGTGGTTTGCCAAGTCGTACCTGTCGATCCCCGTCGGCGAGTCGGATGAGGTTTACTGCCACCGCTGCGGCGCCCCGAACATCCCGTGGTCGGCGCCGAGCCCGCTGTGGAACGCAGTGATGCGCGGCGGTTCGATCAACGGCGAAGAGATCCACGACGGAATCGTCTGCCCGACCTGCTTCGCCCAGCTCGCCAAGGAAGGCGGGATCGCGGATCTGTGGCGGTTCCACGCCGAGAGGGTCGAGGTCGAATTGGAGACCGTGACACCGTCCGGGCGGGTGTGGGACGAGAGCACCTGGAAGTTCCGGGAGCCCGAGTCGGCCCACGGCCCCGGCGGACTGCCGCACGGCTACGTGTCCGGGTGTGGCGACACCTGCGACAACGGTCAGTGTCCGGCTGGCGACGACCATGCCATTTGCACGCCCGACTGTCTGGCGCCCGCCTCCCCAGAGGAGATCAACTCATGACCGACACCAAGATCGCGGATGAACCGTTTCCCGGCATGCCCGAACCAAAACCCCTTTGGGTAGTCCACGTCCAGGGCTCCGACGACCTCGTTCCCCAGCCATCCCGCAAGGACGCCGACCTGTTCAAGTCGTTGCTCGACGACCTGGACGCGGAGAACGCCGACAAGCCGATGCACCCGAAGTGCGCCGCCGTGGTGATCGAGTGGCTGGGCGCACCCGAGGAGCATGCCGAGGCGCTGCGACGCGAAGCCCAGGAGGGCTGACGTGGACACCTATACCCACAAGCCTTGGCGGGTTGCCGCGATCACCTGGACGGGCGACAACTTCGCCGAGGTCGAACGGTTCGCCCGGGACTGGATCGGCGACCTGGACGACATCGGGCTCCGCAACGAACGCGACGAGTACAACATGGTCCAGTTCTACGCGTGGAACGACGATCAAGAGGTTGATCCGGGCATGGTCATCGTCGTGGACTTGGAGTTGGAGGACTCCGGGCAGATCGTGGACGCGGACGCGTTCCGGATCGCCTATCAGTCGGACGCACCGACGGCAGGCGGGCAGCCCGCCGAGACCGTCGAACTGCCGCCCGCCGACGCGAGTTAGCCGATGACGCTTCCGCTGCTCGACGCCCAGCCGGTCCCGGCCACCGAGGTCCGCTGTCTTCGCTGCCGCCGGGTGTGCCGAAACGGAACAATCTTCGGATTCGGTCCGGGGTGCGCCGAAATCGAGGGCGTGGTCGTACGGCGGCATCGGTTGGCGAGTTGGGCGGCGGACCAACCACTGTTCGAGGTCGATCCGCTCGCCACCAGCGTGGCCGCTTACACCGATCGGGTGGACGCCTACGCGGTCCGCAACGCGGCGAAGATGGCAGGCGAGGTGGCCCGGTTCGCGGGCCTGCTCCCGGCCGCCGCGCTGGTCCTGGATGCCGGCTGCGGTCCAGGCCGGGATCTGGAACGGTTCGCGGACGCGGGGCTCCGCCCAGTCGGTCTGGACCTGAACCCGCAGATGGCCGCCCGCGCGTCGGAACACGCACCCGTAGTCGTGGCGGACCTGCGCGCCATGCCGCTACCCACCGAGACATTCGACGCGGTGTGGGCGTGCGCTTCCCTGGTCCACCTCGGCCCGCTCGCCGCGGGGGTCGCGCTTACCGAGCTGCACCGGGTTACCACACCGGGTGGGCTGCTGTTCGCGGCGGTGAAGTGCGGTGACGGCTCGGGGTGGCAGGTTACCGCGATCGGCCGGCGTTGGTTCCACCGGTGGACGCCTGCCCAGTTCGCGGCAGCGGTCGAGCAGGCCGGCTGGGAAATTACCAGCATGGAAGTCGGGCCGATCTTCGTGGACGTGTGGGCGAGAAAGGAGAGACCGTGATTGACCCAGCAGCCGCCTTTCAGCTTCGCGAACTCGGCTTCATTCCGCCGCCGCAGGATGTTCCGGAGCGGGAGCGTCGGGCTCAGATTCGGCACGCGGTGGTACGGCGGATCCGCGGGCGCCGCCGGCAGGCCCGCCTGATCGCAGCGAGGTGGCACTGGTGAGCTTCGACGGAACCGGGGCAACGAGCGGCCCAGCGTCCACGGAGCCGGCTTGGCAGCGTTCAGCGCACCACCGGGATGCCCCAAGCCCGCAGAGACAATCTGGAACCACACAGGAGGAACCCATGGGACTGCTCGACGCGCAAGTTCCCCAGTCCGGCCAACACGACCGACCGACGCTCGCGCTCACGGCCTTTGACCTGCGCGCGCTCGCGGACACCGTGGAGAGCCTTGGCCAGGTCCGTGGCCGAGTCGACAGCGTGATCGTCGGCCAGCACCGGATCGAACTGGAGCGCCACTCGGACCAGCGGGACGGCGACTGGTACACGGTCACCGCGATCACCCGGGCCGAACGTGTAACACAACCTGGGCAGGCATGATGGGTAGCGGAGGTGTCCGATGCCCACAGGGCGGAGAGCGGTCAACCTGCGCATGTCGTGGGCCGGCGTGGACCGGATCGAGCAACGCGCCCGCGATGAACGCGTCGTTGACGAGCACGGTCACCCGAACCGCTCGGAGATGATCCGGATCATGATCGCCTATGCGGACCGGCACATGCCGAAGGAATGGAGGCCGAAGTGACCACGACCGAACCACCCGAGCATCGCACCTGCCGCCAACTCGCCGACGACGAGCAAGCCCAGCCACGCGGGCGGATCCTCGACGGTCCCGCCGCCGGGACACCAACCCGTTCCCACGCACTGGGCCGATGGTCACCAACCCTGTGCCACCGGTCCGGGCTCGGCCCGTGGCAGCACCACGTCCACGAGGGCGACGGCGGGTACCGGCATGTCGGCCCATGTGATGACCTCCATCCGGAGGGGGATTACCCGGACGGGTTCGGGCCGATGTGCCCGGGTGTGGATAACACTGTGGACAGCGAGAGGATCGAACCGTGAACGAGGTCAGCAAGTGCGGCATGGCGGTCCCGTTGAGTCACGAGGTGCTGCGCGAAGGTGAGGCGACGGCCGCAGCGTTCGACCGGTACATGAACGCGACGCCGCAGGAACGCGCCGAGTGGGCCCGGCGTGCCGCCGAACAACGGGCGGCCGAGCGGGCAGCCGCCGAACCGGTCGAGCCGACGTTGGATGCACTGCTGGCCAAACTCGGCTGGGGTCCCTTGTACGCCCGCCACGTCATGCAACCGTACTGCGAATGTGAGCAGGGCATGGACGACTGGGAGTTGTGCCAGCACGCCCGTGACCTGGACTTGGAGGTCTGGCAATGAACGACATAATCCGCCAGTGGGAGGTGGACGGTGAAGGCGGCTTGGTCGGCGCCCGCTTCTCGGTGCTCACGGACGGTCGGATACGCGTCGAGTGCGACGCCGGCCGGTGGACGCTGCCACTGCCCGACTCGTTCGAGGCCGGCGGGCTAGTCAACACCGCAGCGCAGATGCACGCTCGGCAGTTAAGCACGGACAGGATGATCGCCCTGCTTCGGGCTAACGGCGTCGACCCGGCCACGGTCCGCGCTGACCCAGCACCGGAGGATCACGGCGACTTCGTGGTCGTCTACCACCAGCTTCCGCCGGGTGCTGGCTGGGAGCCGTTCCCGAGGCGATACCCGATCACGGTGCGGCCGGAATGAACGACCTAACCGCATTCCTCAACGCCCGCTACGACCGGCTCGAAGAGCTAGCACGGGCCGCCGACGGCGTCGAATGGACGTATAACCCCCCGCTTGGAGACGACGGAACCGTGGACCACGAGCGCGGGTTCGTCATGGCCGGGCACGAGACCCACGTCGGGGTCTTCATCTTCGATGAGTTGGCACACATGGCCGCCGTCGACCCGGCGTACGTGCTGGCGGACATCGACTCCAAGCGGCGGATCCTCGCAGAGATAGCGACGTGGCGGCACTACGCGTGCTCCGACGACAGTTGGTACTCCTGCGCGCAGGCGACCGTGGACAACGGTTACAGCGAGGACCTGGAGTGCGCAGATGAAAACCGTCACGGCGAGCCGTGCGACTGCGGCCTTGATCGCCGTCGCGGCGTGATTCTGGGGGCGCTCGCCGCGCCCTACGCCGGCCACCCCGACTTCCAGAAGGCGTGGCTGCCGTGAAGGACATGACCCAATGGCTGCGCGCACGGGTCGCGAGGAAGCCCCGCCCTGCGGGTACGGAACGGATGTGGGCGATGGTCCACTGGCGCAACGGCCGGCTCCGGGTACGGCGCGGACTGCCGCCGGGCCTGCTGGCATTGTTCTGCCGGATCAGCCTGCACTTCATGGTCGAGGACTTCCAGATGGACGGCTCCGCGTGCCGCTGCCGCCGGCAGTACCTCTGGAACGAGCAGCTCTGGCACGGACCACAGACGGAAAGGACCACGGCGGTGAACGAGGGAACCCGCGTCTACTGGGTGCCGCAGATCGAGCGCCCGGATCATCCGACGACGGCCGAACTGGACGCCGCGGAGCCACTGAGCACGGCGCACGGCGTCGACCTGGCGTACGTCGCCGGCGGCCCCGAGACGCTGGATCAGCTGATCCCGGACCGGCCTAGCTTCGCCGAGACTGCTGCGCACGTTGCGCGCCTCCTGGCCGAGACCACCGGCACCCCACCAGAAATGAGGGCGACAACCCTTACGCTCGCCGAGCCAACACTGACCCGCTGGCAGGTGCTCCAGGACGTGTTCGCCTCCCGCATCGGGGACTTTCTCGCACCACCGGTCGGCGACCTACTGGACCGCATCGATCACGCTGTTGACGGACTCTGCCCGTGTGGTGTGGAGCCGCGCGACGGTTCGGCCTACTGCTCGTACGACTGCGAACCCAACATCCGCGGCCAGCACACCGACACCCGGGAGTACGGCGACCTCGCCACACCGATGCGCTGGCGCCCCGACCTCGTGTCGGAGGCACCCAACGAAGACCTAACCCCCGTCGGTACCCGGCGACGGCCTGTCGGTGGGCTTTTCCGCTCGGCGTTCCGCCGAGGCGACGGTACCGTGCACCTGCGCCTCGACGACGGCCACCGATACGTCGGCTGCGATGTGTCTGAGGAGTTCCAGGACCCGGACGGGTACAGCGCAGCGTGGGGGCGGCTGGAACGCGAACTGACCAACCCCCGTCAAGTCGTCCCCGTGGGACCGGACCCGGAATCGTTCATCGAGTCCGTCCTCCCCGGCCTGCTCGACTTCGAGGAGCGGTTCGCGCGGGCCGGCTGCCTGGATGAGATGCCGGAGGTCGTGGCGTCGCCATACCTGCCGCCCGGCACCGCTGCGATCATGATCGATCCGATCGCACTGCACCCGGACCACCCGGAGTATCGACCGGTCTCCCGACGTACGGTCATCATCCGCGAGTGACGGCGGCCCGACGCCTCACGAACGTCGGGCCGACCACCCCCACAACCACATCCCCCGACGTGGTGATCGCCAAATCCTAGCCGCTACCTGCGCTTAAGGAGATCACCATGGGTCACCCGAACGGACGAACCACTCCGTTGATCGACCAGACAGACGGTGACCGCAACACCGAAGGCAACTGCGCTGTCTGCGCGAAACGCGACGCCGAAACGGGCCTGGTGTGCGAGCCCTGCCGAAGCTGGCTTCCCCGTGCAGTTGCCTCCATCCCGATCAAGTGCGCGGACCTCGCCGACGAACTGGTCCCCGCCGACGACTCGACCGTCGAGCCGACTTACCTGTTCTGCCGCCGCTGCGGCCACCAAGTCCCGTTCACGCCGGACCGTTGCCACGCCGTCCACCCTCAGCCGGAGCCAGCCGACGAAGGCGAAATACAGCCCGAGCCCTGCCCTGGTGTGGTTACAGACTGGTACCCGCGGTATGCGATCGGCCACGCCGCCGGCCACGCCTCGTCCCTTGCCCCGGACATCATCATCAGCGGCGGTGGAGGTGACCCCGGCACACCCCTCAACCTTCACGTCCACGACCTCCTCGGCCCGGTCGTCCGCGACGGCGGCAGGCCGATCGACAAGACCGGCGACAACTGGGTACCCGACCCGACCCTGACGAAGCGTCGCAAGCGGGTAACGCTCAAGTCCGGCGAGCGGGCAACGGTCGACGTCCTCGTGCGGCGCCGGCACATGATCCCCGCAGGCGACCAGATCGGCGTCATCCCGATCGCCGTTGCCCTGGACTCCGAAGTCCGCGCCATGATCGACGGCGGGGCTCCGGGCTCGGGGTTCCGGCCCAAGTCGACCATCCGAAGCCTCTGCGACTGGATTGACAAACGCCTCACCTGGGCCTGCGACCAGTACGACGGCATCGGCGGCCTCGCCGACCAGATCAAGTACCTGCGCGGCCAGTTGATGAGCGCGCTCGGCGAGTTCGAAATCGAAGAAGAACTCTGCGTCGGTGTTCCTTGTAACCGCTGCGACCTCCAAATGCTGTTCCGCCGCTCCGACGGCACCGGCGACGTCGAATGCCACAACCCCGCCTGCCGCAAGATATTCAAGAGGGACGAATACGTCCAGATCGCCAAACTCCATGGCGCCTACGAGAAGTCGATCCGCGACGACGACGAGGTGTACGACCTGCTCGCCCGCCGCCATCCCGTCGGCGCGTCCAACCTGCCCTGAGTGGCGAAACCGGCAGGCCAGGGTTTATGGTTTGGCCACGCGCAGCATGCGCAGCAACGACCAAGAAGCCCCGCAGCCACCTCGGCGCGGGGCTTCCACGCTTCCAAGGCGGTGGTCGCATGCGCTTCGCCGACCCCAACGCACTCCTCACTGCCCGCCAACTCGCGCAGGCGCTCAGCGTCCTCCCCCAACTCGTCAACCGGTGGCACACCAAGGGCTACCTGAACGCCGCCGGAGAGCGCGTCTACCTCACCGAAGCAGGCCGCAACGACAAGGGCGAGCGGCTGTTCCGCTACATCGACGCCGCCATAGCAGAGGCGACCACCGGCAACTCCGCGAAGTCGTACCGCAAGGTTTCCAAACGGCGGGGCACGTGGGCCGAGTTGGACCGCAACACCGGTGGCACCGCGGGTCAGCCCGCCTACGCCGCCTGACCCCACCAACGCCGAGAGGACCGGCCACAGCAGGCGCGGTCCTCAAGGTCCTTGTACTGCGGTGGCCAATTTCCGCAGGTGGGTTCGCCGATCCCGGTCAGGCGTTGTCACTCCACCGTAGACCCGTGCCCTCGGCCCAAATCGCTGAACGGCGGTGGACCCCGTGCGCCTCGATCTCGGCGACATCACCCTCCACGTCACCGCTTCGGTCAAGGGCTTCCAGCCCGCCGAAGCCCCGGTCGAGCCCTGACCCAAGCGACGCACCCAACGACGGACGGTGACCCTCGGTGACATCTGACGCGGGTGACAATCACCGAGGGCGAGCGGGCCGCGGTCGGTTCACGAAGCGGCCCGCCACCGCCGAACGCGACGGCCAGGCCGCCCGCCTCCGCGCCGACGGATGCACCTACCAGCAGATCGCTGACCAACTCGGGTTCAGCCATCGCGACCTCGCCCGCCGCTCTGTGGCCCGCGCACTCGCGGCCACGGTGCGGGAACCCGCCGACGAGCTGCGGCACCTTGAACTGATCCGCCTCGACGCCCTGTGGGTTGAGGCGACGAAGGTCATGACCGCCGAGCATTTGACGGTCTCTCACGGCAAGGTCGTCGAGGTCGACGGGATCCCGCTCAAGGACGACGGCCCGGTCCTGTCCGCCATCGACCGCCTGTTGAAAATTATGGAGCGGCGGGCGAAGCTGGTCGGCCTGGACGCGCCGGCCAAGGTCGAGGTGATGAGCCTTGACGCAATCGACCGTGAGATCGAGAAGCTCTCCGCAGAGCTTGGCCGAACTGCGGCTGGCGAAGCTTCAGCAACTGAAGGACCTTCAACGCCAGAAGGCTAAGCACGATGAACGGGTAGCAGCGGAAGCCGCGGCCCGATACGTCGAAGATCCGGTCGGCTGGGTTCGTGACCGCCTTGGCGAGCATCTGTGGTCCAAGCAGCGGGCGATCGCCGAGTCGGTGGTCCAGAACCGCCGGACTGCGGTCAAGAGTTGCCACGACGCCGGCAAGTCGCATATCGCGTCCCGCCTGGCGTCGTGGTGGGTTGATGTTCACCCGCCCGGTACCGCGCTCGTTGTTTCGACGGCTCCGACGTACCAGCAGGTGCACGCGATCCTCTGGGAGGAGATCCGCAAGGCTGCCCGGTTGGCCGCGAAGAAGGGCCGCCCGCTGCCCGGCCGCGTGCTCCAGTCGGATGAGTGGAAGCTCGACGACAACCAGATCGTCGGCTTCGGCCGCAAGCCAGCCAACACCGACATCCACGGCTTCCAAGGCCACCACCGCCACTTTGTGCTGGTGATCCTCGACGAGGCGTGCGGCATCCCGCAGCAGCTTTGGACGGCCGTCGAGGCGATCACGACTGGTCCGGATTGTCGTGTTATCGCCATTGGAAATCCCGACGATCCGTCCACCGAGTTCAATGAGGCGTGCAAGCCGGGCTCCGGCTGGAACGTCATCCGCATCTCCGCGTTCGACACCCCAAACTTCACCGACGAGGAAGTCCCGGACGCTCTGCGTCCGCTCCTCCTTGACCCCGAGTGGGTCGATGACAAGAAGCGGCGTTGGGGCGAAGAGTCGCCGCGGTACGTCTCGAAGGTGCTGGGCGAATTCCCCGACATCGGCGAGGACGTCCTTATCCCACCGTCGTGGATCCGCGCCGCGCAGGAGCGGGAGCTACCGCCCGGCCCGTGGAGCATCCTCGGGGTGGACGTCGCGAGGTACGGCACGGACCGGACGACGTTCTGTCTCCGCCGAGGTCCGCTTACCCGGATCATCAGCGACTACTCGACGCAGGGCACCATGGAGACGACCGGCAAGGTTGTCGCTGCTGCCTGCGAGCACAACGTGGACGAGATCCGCGTCGATGGTGTCGGCGTAGGTGGTGGCGTGGTGGACCGACTGCTGGAGCAGGGCCACGACGTGCTGGACATGCAGGCCGGCGCCGCATCCGTTGATCCGGACCACTACCTCAACGCCCGCGCCGAGTGGTGGTGGCTCACCCGTCAACTCTTTGAACGCGGCGCCATGGACATCGATCCCCACGACGACGAACTGGCCGCACAACTCGGCGCGATCAAGTACAAGTTCACGTCGCGTGGACAGATCCAGATCGAGTCCAAGTCCGACATGAAGAAACGTGGCCTCCCATCGCCGGACAGGGCCGATGCGCTGATGCTCACCGCTGCGCCGGCCCCACTGCCGGAGCAGATCGTCGAGGACGAAGAGACGGTTGAGGCCGAGAACAGCATCTCGCTCTACTAGCGAGGGGGTTGCTCGTGGGCCGCTCCCGCACCCGCCGCTGGCAGCCCCCGTCGTCGCCGGTCGGTGCGGAGGTTGCTCAGCTTCGCCGCCACCTCGACGTCGCGCTGAACAACAACGAGATCCTGACCGGCGAACTCATGGACCGTGACGGCTCCGACGTGGCGTTGATGGAGTCGGTGTCGGACCTGACCGCGGCGCTGTACGAGCCGGGCTGGATCCGGTTCGCGGCGCTCACCGAGCAGGAGTTCGACCCCGAAGCCCTCGTGCAGATGCGCGCGATTTGCCGCCTTATGAGCCTGAAGTCGCCCCTGATCAAGCGCGGGCTGGGGCTCCGAAGCGCCTACGTCTGGGGCCAAGGCGTCGAAACCACGGCCAGGGCGAACGGGTCGGAGCCGGGCGAGCAGGACGTCCAGGCGGTCATCGAGCGGTTCCTGACCGACGAGAGCAACGCCCGCGCGGTCACCGGACCGGCCGCCCAGAACCGCTTGGAGCATGCGCTGGGCACGGATGGGGAGATCTTCCTCGCCCTGTTCACCCGCCCCACCACGGGTGAGGTGCAGGTCCGCACCATCCTCGCGGACGAGATCTCCGAGGTCATCCCCAATCCGGAGGACCGGTCCGAGCCGCAGTTTTACCGACGGCGTTGGACGCAGGCCGCGATCGACCCTGCAACGGGGGTAACCGAGGTCCGGTCGATGGAACGCCTGTACCCGGCGGTCGGATACCGTCCCAAGAGCCGGCCGTCACGGTTTGGGCAGATCGACGTCGCCTGGGACTCCCCGCTGCTGCATGTGGATGTGAACCGGCCGGAAGGCTGGACCCGCGGCGTCCCCGACAGTTACGCCGCAGTGGACTGGGCCCGCGCCTACAAGATTTTCCTTGAGGACTGGGCGACCCTCGTCAAGTCACTGTCCCGGTTCGCGTGGCGCTTGACCGCGAAGGGCTCACAGAAGGCTCAGGCGAAGGCGAAGCTCGGTACGGCGCCGCCCCGCGACCCGGCGACCGGGCTGGCGCAGGACGTGGGTGCGACGGCGATCGCGCCGATGGATGCCCACCTTGAGGCGATCCCGAAGACCGGCGCCACCATCGACTCCGAGTCCGGCCGACCCCTCGCCGCCATGGTTGCCGCCGCCCTGGGTGTTCCGGTGACGATGCTCCTCGGCGACCCCGGCACCACCGGCGCCCGCGCGACCGCCGAAACGCTGGACCGGCCGACCGAGTTGGAGATGGGCCAGCGCCAGCAGTTGTGGGCGTCGGTCTACCAGCGGGTGCTGCGCTACGTGATCACCGAAAGCGTCAGGGCACCGCAGGGCGAGCTGCGCGGCGTCATCACCCAGGACCGGTACGGCCGCGAAACCGTCGCACTGGCCGGGGATACGCCAACCACCATCGATGTCATTTTCCCCGACCTGGACGAGGTTGACCCGGCCACCCTGGTCAAGGCCGTCGTCGAAGCCAGCTCCACGGGGACGATGCCGCCCGAGGTCGTACTGCGGCTCCTGCTGCAAGCCCTCGGGGTGAAGGCCGCCGACGAACTCGTCGAAGCGATGCTCGACGAGGACACCGGCGACTTCCAATGGCCCGGGTCCCCGCCGATGGGTGGTTCTGCTGCGGGTGACGCGGAGCGGTCTGGCGGCGACCCGGCAGGGACTGGGCCTGGGTCGATGGCCCCCGACGGCGACGAACCCGAGGATGACGAGCCACCCGCCGAGGAAGCACGCCGCTCGGCGCGCCGCAGCCGGCCGGCCGACACATCCCGCTTCCTGGTGCAGGCACTGCCTGGCCTGGATGTCACGTGACCGTCATCGCCGGCCTCGTCGACAGCGGTACGGTGCTGCTCGGCGGCGACTCGGCGGGTGTGGGCGGCTACTCGTTGACGGTCCGCAAGGACGCGAAGACGTTCGTCAACGGCGCCTACGTTCTCGGGTTCACGACGTCGTTTCGGATGGGGCAGATCCTCCGCCACGCGTTCACCCCACCCGCCCCACCCGGCGGGGACATCGAGCAGTTCATGTGCACCACGTGGATCGACGCGGTACGGCAGGCGCTCAAGGACGGCGGCTACGCCCGCCTCGACGCCAACCAGGAGACTGGCGGCACCTTCCTTGTCGGCGTTCGTGGCCGGCTGTTCGAGGTCGACTCCGACTACCAGGTCGGCGAGGCGCTGGACCAGTTCGCCGCGGTCGGCTGCGGCGGCGATGTCGCGCTCGGCGCCCTGTACGCCACCGTCGGCACCGGCATGTCCGGCGAGGACCGAATCCTGCTGGCACTGCGGGCAGCGGAACGCCACTCGGCGGGCGTGCGTGGCCCGTTCACCCTGACCCGCGAGGGCGGTTCGCCATGAGCGCCGACTACTACCAGTTCGCGATCGCCGCCTGCGTCCCCTCCGTCTTCTCCGACGAGGGTGGGCCGGAGGCGGATGAGAAGCGCGCCGCGCTATGGGCGGACCTGATCGGCCGATTCAAGACGCTGCTCGGCGAGGAGCGGTATCGGACCTTGAAGGCGGAGATCGTCACCGACCTGCGTACGTACGAGGAGTAAGGCGTGGCGATCAACCGCCGCACCCTGCGCCTACTCCGCGACCTCCGCAAGGCGGTCGGTGGCGAGGCCGACAGCGCGGTCCGGACGCTCGCCGCGGCGTGGGTGAAGTCGTGGGGCGGGCTCGCCTCCGGTTGGCGTCGGGCGGTCGCAGACCTGATCGCGGTCGCTCAGCGGCTGGAACGGTGGCCGGCGCCGATGCAGATCGCTCGGGTCGACAGCGTTGCCTCCTCGCTGGCGGCCACGGATGCAGAGCTGGCGGCGCTCGGCCTGCTGACCACCGTCACAGTCACCGATGGCGCCGGGACGGTCATCACCGCAACGGCCGCCGCGGAGCCGGCAATCATCGGCTCGCAGTTGCCGGCCGCGTTCGTGGACGAGTTCACTATGGCGGCAGCCCAGCGGATCCTGCCGTCGGCGCTGGACATCATCCGGGCCCGCACCACGCAGGCGATCACCGCACAGTCCCGGCCGCTGGGCGTCGACGCGCAGCAGGCGATGCGCCGCGAGCTGATCCGCGGCGTGCGGGTCGGGAGCAACCCGAACGAGGCGGCGCGGCGGATGGTCGCCGCTGTTAACGGAGCCTTCGAGGGTGGTTTGACCAGGGCCACAGCCCTGGCGCGCACGGAATTGTTGGACGCGCACCGCACTGCGAGTCGGTACGCGCACGAGGCCAATGCGGACGTTTTGAGGGGCTGGACCTGGCTGGCTGACCTTGGGCCGCGCTGTTGTCCCTCATGTTGGTCGATGCATGGCAGAGTATTCGATCTTAACTTGGCTGGCCCTTGGGACCACGTTCAGGGCCGGTGCAGCCGGGCACCCAAGGCGAAATCCTGGCGCGAGTTGGGCATAGACCTTCCCGAGCCCGAGGATCAGATCTCCGACGCCCGCGCAGTGTTCGACGCGCTCCCGCAGGTGGATCGGCTGGCCGTGATGGGCAAGGCACGACTCGACCTGCTCGACTCCGGCGCCGTGGAGTGGAGCGCGTTGGCGACGCGTCGAGACAACGACGCGTGGCGGCCTTCGTTCAACCCGACTTCAGTGCGGGACCTACGACGGATCGCCGATCGGCGTAGTCAAGCCGCCTGACCCCGCAATCCGTTATCCCTCAGCCCGTTCGACGGGAGGTTCCACTGTGTCCAACCGTCGGAAGCTGCGCGGCGCCCCGCCACGGTTCCCGGTACCCCAATCGGTCCACGAGTCGGTCGCTGTCGCGCCCGGTGGCAGCGTGACCGTCGGTGCCTCCGCGTCCGATGGGGCCGTCCGTCCGACCACTGGCCGTCGCACGCCGGTGCGGGAAACGCCGACGATCCTGCGCGAGGCCGACCGTTTGACTGGCCGCGTCCCAATCCAGCTAATCAAAGCCGGCTGGAGTCTCAACGGGAACTACTACCCCGCCGAGGTCCTGCGCCGCGACGGCCCGGCCGCGTGGCCCGCCGGCACCCTCAACTACGTCGACCACGACACCGACGCGGAAGAGGAAGCCCGCCCCGCCGGCAGCCTCATGCGGCTCGCCTCCTACCAGACCACCGACGCCCGCTGGGACGAAGACCGCCAAGCCCTCGTCGCCGAGGTCCGCCCGTTCGCACCCTGGCGGGAAGCGGTCGAGGACTGGGCCCGGTCCGGCGCGATCGGCATGTCCATTCGCGCCTGGGTGTACGGCGAGGACGGCGAAGCCGAAAACCGCGAAGGGTTCATCGTCTCAGCCATACCCCAGGGCAGGTCAGTGGACTACGTCACCGTTCCCGCCGCCGGAGGTGCCTTGCTGTCGGCGATGGAGTCCGTCAGGAGGCGGTCTCTGGAGGCCCGGAATATCGGCGTGTGGCTGGAGTCCCGGCTCCACCTCACGTTGACCCAGTTCGCGGACGACATGTACGGCTCCGGCCGGCTGACCCGCGACGAACGCATCGCCCTGTCCGGCGCGATCGGCGCCGGGCTTCAGGCGTGGACGGCGCACGTGGAAGCCAATGCGCCGCAACTGTTCCGCAGGGACATCTACTCGGAGCCAGACGAGCCGGCCACTCAGGACACCGCCGAAGCGCGCCGGGCTGCCGGTGAGGCTCCTACCGACGAGACCCGCACCGCCCTGGCGAACGCGATCCGGGCGGCCTACGCCGACCAGGACGAGAAAACGTGGGCGTGGCTGAAGGACTTCGACCCCGACAAGTCGGTCGCGTGGTTCGAGGTCGATGACGGCGACGGGTCCACCTGCTGGCAGCAGGGCTACACGGTCGGCGACGACGGCACCGCAACCCTCACCGGGGACCGGGTTGAGGTGGTTGCCCGCACCGTCTACCAGCCGGTGTCCACCCCGGACGGTGACGCCGCTGAGGCCGCGCCAGCCAATTCCACGACCGCGACAGCGGTCACTGAAGACGTGACGGACGGCGCCCCGCCGACCGCACCCAACCCACCAACCGAAGGAGATCCCGCAATGTCGGGTACCCAGGCCGGCGCACCGCCGGTTGAGGCGGGGACGGCAACGGTCGCCGACACCCCGCCCGCCAACAACACGCCTTCCACGCCAGCGGTAGAGGCCGCGCCTGTCGCGCGGGCCCAGGAGGCGCCGCAGACGGACACCAAGACGGTCGCCGCGCTGGAGGCGGTCACGGCACAGATCGGCGAGATGCAGAAGGCACTCGCTGCGGTCAACGCCCGCGCCGACCAGCGGGACGCGGAGAACCGGGTGCTGCGCAACAGCAACCGCGCCTCCGAGGCGATCACGACCGCGCTGCGGGCGCCGGAGCACCAGGACGTAGCCGCTCAGATCGGCCCGCGCGTGACGGCCCGGATCCTCGCAGCCGTCCCGGCGACCGCCGAGGGCGGCGTTGACGAGACCCGCCTGACGGAGGCGATCACCGCGGCGATCGGCGACGAGGCCACCTATGTGCGGACCGCCCGCGCGGAGGCCCTTGAGGCGGCCGGCGTCGGCATGCCTCGCGGTCTCGGCGTCGCTCCGGCCACGGAGGCGGTCGACGACGGGCTGGACGCCGAGCTCGGCGAGCTGTTCACCGACGTACTCGGGATGACTGCCGAGCAGTCGAAGGTGGCTGTGAAGGGACGGAGCAACTGATGGCTGCCAACACGCACGTCATGTGGACCCGCACGCGTGAGCTGACCTGCACCGCGCCAACGACGCCAGCCTCCGGCGACCCGGTGATCTGCGGTCAGATCCCGGGCGTGGCCCTGGCCGACGAGGACGCCGCCGGGCTGACCACAGTCGCCCTCGATGGCGCGTTCGACCTCGCAGTGGAGGGGGTCACGGGCGGCGGCAACTCGGCGGTCGCGGCCGGCGACATCCTCTACTACGACTCGGCCGCAACCGTGAAGATCAACAAGGATGTGACCAACGGGGTTCGGTTCGGGTACGCCCTCGGCACCGTCGGGTCCGCCGCCACCGCAACGATCCCCGTCGAGATCGGATACTGAGGATGACTACCGCTCTGCTCGACGGCGTTTCCACCCTGCCGTCGCTCAACACGTACACGGGCGGCACCGACGCCGCCGCCACCGGCGCCATCTTCGGCACCGAGGGTGTCTCCCTGTCCCGGCGCAGCCGTCGGGTACAGACCGCCGAGTATCGGCAGCGACTCAAGCGCTTGGTGCGCTGCTACCGGGGCATGATCGAGGGCGACGGCCACGCCCAGCTCGCCTTCAAGGAGGCGATGTCCCGCTCGGACTTCAACTTCCTTTTCGGCGACGTCATCGACCGGCAGATGCTCGGCGCCTACCAGACCCGCCCCGTGCAGTGGCCGAGCTTCGCGAAGCGGGGCCGGGTGCGGGACTTCCGCACCGTCAAGCGGTTCACGCTCGACGGCGGCGAGGCTGTCCTCAACAAGGTCAAGGAACTCGCCCCGTACCAGGTTCGCGAGGTTACCGACGGCGGCTACGAGTACGCGGTCGAGAAGTACGGTGACATGATCGCCGTCTCCTGGGAGACGCTGATCAATGATGACCTGGACGCGCTGACCGACCTACCGACCCGGCTCGGCAACGCATCCCGCCGTACGGAGGAGCGGTTCGCGGCGGCCCTGTTCTCCGGCTCTGGTGGCCCGAACTCGACGTTCTTCTCCACCGCCAACCGCAACGTCATCAACACGACGGTGGTCGGCAGCACGGTGACGCCAAACCCGGCCCTGTCGATCTCGTCGCTGCAACTGGCGATGCAGGTCCTCGGCCAGCAGGTCGACACCGACGGCGGCCCGATCTACGTCGAGGCCGTCACGCTGGTGGTGCCGCCGGCTCTGGAGGTCGCCGCCAACAACATCATCAACGCGACGGAGATCGTTGCCGCGACCGGTGGTGGCGACGGCACGGGCAACGACCAGCTTCGGGTGACGAACTGGATGCGCAACCGCGTGTCGGTCGTGGTCAACCCGTGGCTGCCGATCATCAACGCGACGAACGGGAACACCGCCTGGTACCTGTTCGCCAGCCCGAACGTGGGCCGGCCGGCGATGGAGATCGGCTTCC